>Ga0155207_109_pt2 | contig 23108 bp, 22 predicted proteins | sample RifCSPhighO2_02_FD_106175 | JGI IMG/M metagenome (GOLD analysis project Ga0155207, IMG submission 106175) | Omnitrophica WOR_2 bacterium RIFCSPHIGHO2_02_FULL_67_20
ACGACACATCACTGTAATCATTCGAACATCACTGTAATCATGCCACAGGATTTACTGCGTTTGTATTAGATCAGCCGCTGATACCGCTCCACCGGCATCCGCCACACCGCCACCCCGCAGAAGCGGTCGCCCTCAGGGCAGAAGGGCTTGGCACTACCCCGCGAGCGCACCCAGCAGGGCGCTTGCAGGTACTTGCCGATCTCCGGGAACCGCTCCTGCACTTGCAGGACCTCGTCGCGGCAGGCGTTCCAGATCTCCTCCTGCGCGGTATAGCAGAGCCGCTGAACCCACTTGTGGTGGAAGTGGAGCAGGTCGCCCGACTCCTCGAACCGGACCGGAAACGCGTTGGGCAGGAGGTAGAGCGCGTGCTCCTCCGGCACCTTCAGCTCCAGCAGCCGCTCGATGGCGAGCCACACGCGCGCCATCGCCTCTCGGTAGGCCGTCTCGGCCTCGTGGCTGGCGGCGATGAGCGGCGGCACGATGTAATCCGGCCGGCCGCTGATGAAGTGGCACGCCAGGATCGGCCGCGAGGCGGGCACCATCCGGTGGCGCTGGTCCTGCGAGTCGGCGGTGTGGGAGAGCTTCTTCTTGAAGGTGAAGTGCGGGTGGACCATCGCGCGCGAGAGCTTGCTCATCGTCGTGAGCGTCAGCGCGTCGGCGAGGTACGGGTTGCGCGCCGGATCGAGCACCATCGCGATCGCCGCGGCGGCGCCCAGCTGGTCCTTCGTAAGGCCCAGCACCGAGCGGACCGCCTGGGCCAGCGACTCCTCCGCGTGCGCCTTGTAGTCCACAAGCCGCGAGGTCCGGCCCCCCAGCTCCGCGTCAAACTCTTCCAGAAATTTCTTGGTGGTCCCGTTCCGGCCGGCCCCGTGAAACTGCTGGAACGCCTGGTATTCAGGCGTCTGCTCGAGCGGCATGGGGTCGGCCGCCAAACTCATGAAGTGCGGGTCGATCTTCGAAACCTCCTCCACCATCCGCTGGACAACGAACCGCTGCTCGAGCGGGGCGTCGAACTGCTGGCAGAGCCGCCAGTAGCGGTGGAGGGTGAGGCCGCTGATGGTGTGGTAGAGGTGCGCGTGCGTGGCCACCGGCAGGGCGTAGCGGGCCACTTCCTGGCACCGCTTCTTGATGGTACCGGCCCAGCGTTTCTCCTCGATGTTGCGCGACGGGAAGATGCGGCGGTACTCGGCGACCACCACCGGCTCCACCAGGTCGATGAGCCGGTGGTACACGTCCATCTGATCGTGCACGGCGTCAAGGTAGACGGCCTGCGCTTCTTCGGAGAGCGGCGGGACGGTAAAGTTGTCGGGCTTGACCTCCACAAATCGCTGGCTGACTTGTTCTGAATTATAAAACGGATGCGCGTGGAGGAACGACCAGATGAACTGGCGGGACACTTTTTCCAGCACGAACTGGAAGGTGGGGTGCTGGATGGTGGTGTGGTGGCCGGCCTTATAGATGCTCTCGGCGATGCGGTCGCGCTGCTCCCGCGACTTGTCGTCTCTCCCGACGTCCTCGGGCGAGATGACTTTGGAGGAGTAGCAGGTCCGCGCGGTGGCGACGGCGAGGTTGTACGGCTCCTGGAAGTAGTTCTCGAGCCGGACGACCGGCTCAGGGCTGATCGTGGTTCGGATGGCTGTCGCTGGCATGTGACCTGGGAAGGTGGACCTATCTTATCAGATTTCCAGGACCTTCGGCGCTTTGGTGAGCACCTCACAGCCGTTCGGGCGCACGACGACCATGTCCTCGATGCGCATGCCGCCAGCATCCAGGTAGTAGAGGCCGGGCTCGACCGTGACCACCATGCCGGCCTTGAGGATGTCCGGCCGCCCGCTCACGCGCGGCGGCTCGTGGATCTCGAGCCCGACGCCGTGTCCGGTGCCGTGGAAGAAGCCCTGCATCCGCCCGCCCTGCTCGCCGGTCTTGAAGCCGGCGCGCTCGAACGACTCCATGATGGCCCGGTGCACCGCCGAGCCGTCAACACCATCCTTGATCATCCCGAAGGCGATCTCCTGCCCTGCCTTCACGAACTCGAACATGCGTTTCACCTTGGGAGAGGCCTTGCCCCTCACGACGGTGCGGGTGATGTCCGCGAAGTAGCGGGAGCGGGCGTGCTGGGGAAAGACGTCCATGACGACCGGCTCGTTCGCCCGGAGCGGCCCGGAGCCCTCGTTGTGCGGGTCCACCGCCTGAACGCCGGGTGCCACGATGGTATGCTGGGCGACGCAGTCGCGCTCCATCATCGTCAGGTGCATCGTCTTGCGCAGCAGCTCTACGGTGAGCGGCTTGCCGGCGAGCCACAGCGTGCCGTCCGGCTTCGCGTCGGAGTTGCGGATGAGCTCGATAGCGGTCGCCAGCGCATCTTCCGTAACGCGGAGCGCCTCGGTGAGGAGCGCGACCTCCTCCTCTGACTTCACCATGCGCTCGGGGAAAAACGGGTCGGCCTTGGGCTGGACCGTGAGGCCGCGCTTGCGCAGGGCGTCGGCGTACGCCACGCCGAAGTCGACCGGCACCTCGATCTCCTTGACCTGGCGGCTCTTGAGGAGGTCAGCCACCACGTCCATGATCGCGGGCTCGGCCGTTCCCTTCCGCTTGAGCTCCCGCGAGAGCTTGGCGTAGGAGAGCACCTCGTCCGCCCTGGACTGCGACTTGGCCCGGTCGAGCTCCAGGTCGCTCATCACGAGCAGCCGGCGGCCGTCCACCTGGACGAAGATGAACGGGTCGGGCGCCAGGAACCGGGTGGCGTAGTAGAGGTCGGCGTTCCTCTCGCTGTCGGCGATGATCAAGCGGGCAACGGCCACTGGTTCCTCGCGCTGGACGGGTCACAAGCCACAAACAGATTGAGCTGTTAGGATAACACACTCCGGGTCATCGCGTCACCAACCACCCGGCCGACAGGCTGCTTCCCGGGTAAACGGTTCCCAGGAAGCGGGGTGGGCGACGGCTGACGCTTGCAGGCTGCGGGTCGAAGCCCTATAATAGCCCTCATAGTTTGTGATTTTTTTCACAAATCCTCGATCTTCCCATCGATACCCGGTAGAGAAGCATGGCTGAGGCGGCTTCCTTTTATATTTTCAGCGGCCTGATGCTGCTGGCAGCACTCTCGGTCGTCTCCAACCGGCGGCCGATCTACAGCGTTCTCTCGCTCCTCGTGGTGATGTTCTGCCTCGCCGCCCTGTTCGTCATGCTCGGCGCCTACTTCATCGCGGCGCTCCAGATCCTGCTCTACGCGGGCGCCGTCCTCGTCCTCTTCCTCTTCGTCGTCATGCTGCTCAACCTCTCACCCGAGGCGCTCTCGCGCACGCGCATCTTCACGCTGCGCGGCGCCGGCACCCTGGCCGCGCTGTTCCTCTTCGTCTGCCTGGCCAGGATCCTCGCCTCCGTGGGCGAGCCGCCAACCGGCGAGGCGCGCGGGACGGTGGAGGCGGTCGGCCGCGAGCTCTTCTCCGCCTACCTCCTGCCCTTCGAGCTCACCTCGTTCATCATCCTCGCCGCCATCATCGGCGCCGTCACCCTCGCCAAGCGCGAACCCTCAAAATGAGAACCGTCACGTTTCACGTGACACGTCACACGTAACACGAGCGATGGTCACTCCCACGCATTATTTAGTCGTCAGCGCCCTGCTCTTCTGCATCGGCCTGGCCGGCATCCTGACCCGGCGCAACGTCCTCATGATCCTCCTCTGCATCGAACTCATGTTCAACGCGGCCAACCTGGCCTTCATCGCCTACGCCGACGCGTGGGGCAACCTCGGCGGCCAGATGGCCGTCTTCTTCATCATCGTCGTCGCGGCGGCCGAGGTGACGGTGGGCCTCGCGATCGCCATCCTGCTCTCCCGGCAGCTGCGGACGCTCAACGCCGACGAGGTCAGCCTCCTCAAATGGTAAGAAGCCCAATCCGACATGCCGGCTGATCTCGTTTCCTGCGCGTGGGCCATCCTGCTCTCGCCCCTGGCCGCGGCAGCGCTGATCCTGCTCGCCGGCGTTCACCGTCCCAAGCTGAGCGCGGCGGCGGCGATCGCCGGCCTGCTCACCGGGTTCCTCTGCGCGGTACGGCTCTTCCTCCATGCCCACGGCCGCCACGACGCCCTGCTCTTCGAATCCTCGGTCTCCTGGATCGCCCTGCCCGGCCTGACCATCCCGTTCGGCGTCCTCATCGACCCGCTCTCGCTGCTCATGGCGCTCATCGTAACCGGGGTGGGCAGCCTCATCTTCATCTACGCGGCCGGCTACATGGCCGAGGATGCCGCCGTCAGCCGCTTCTACGGCCTCCTGTCGCTCTTCGCCTTCTCGATGCTCACCATCGTCCTGGCGACCAACTGGATCCAGCTCTTCATCGGCTGGGAGCTGGTCGGCTTCTCCTCGTACATGCTCATCGGCCACTGGTATGCGAAGCCCTCGGCGGCCGAAGCCGGCAAGAAGGCATTCATGGTCAACCGGGTCGCCGACTTCGGCTTCATGCTCGGGATCCTCGCCCTCTGGGCCGCGTCGAGCCCGACGGTGTCCCAGCGGTCGTTCCACTTCCTGACGCTCGAACGGCAGCTCTCCAGCGCGATCCAAGCCGGGCTCATTCCGGCCGGCACGCTGACCCTCATCGGCCTGCTCCTCTTCTGCGGGCCGCTTGGCAAGTCGGCGCAGTTCCCGCTCCACGTGTGGCTGCCCGACGCGATGGAAGGCCCGACCCCGGTGTCGGCGCTCATCCACGCCGCGACGATGGTGGCCGCCGGCGTCTACCTCCTCTGCCGCGCCTTCTGGCTCTTCTCCGGACTGCCCGAGGTCATGACCGTGATCATGTGGGTCGGCGGAGCGACGGCGTTCCTCTCGGCGTGCCTGGCACTCGTCGAGAACGACCTCAAGCGCATCCTGGCCTACTCGACGCTGAGCCAGCTCGGCTACATGGTGATGGCGGTCGGGCTGGGCGGCCGCGCCGAAGGGATGTACCACCTCGGCACGCACGCCTTCTTCAAGGCGCTCCTCTTCCTCTCGGCGGGCAGCGTGATGCACGCGACGCACGAGCTCGACATCTGGAAGCTGGGCGGCCTCGCCCGCTCGATGCGCTGGACGTCGGCGTGCTTCCTCGTCGGCGCGCTCGCGCTCGCCGGCTTCCCCGGACTGAGCGGCTTCTTCAGCAAGGACGAGATCCTCGTCCTGGCCCGTGGGCATCACCTTGGCATCTACGTCCTCGCCACGCTCACGGCCGGCCTGACCGCGTTCTACACCGCCCGGGTTTGGTTCGTCGCGTTCACCGGCTCCTCCCGGCTCTCGACCCGCCACGGCGCCGGGGGCGGCCATCACGGTGTTCAGGAATCCCCGCCCATCATGCTCGTCCCGCTCTTCGTGCTCGCCGCACTCTCCGTCGCAGGCGGCTACCTCGGCATCCCGCGCTTCCTCGGCGCCTCCCACGCCGAGTTCCACTGGGACGTCGCCGCGACCTCCGTCGCGGCCGCGCTCACCGGGCTGACGCTCGCCTGGCTCATCTACAAGCGGCAGGCGGTCTCGGCCCAGCAGGTGGTCCAGGCGCTCGCCCTGCCCTACTCCTTCCTCCAGCGCCGCTACTGGATCGACGAGATGTACGGCTGGTACGTCGCGACCGTCCAGCAGAAGCTGATCGCCGGGCTGTGCGCCTGGGTCGAGCGGGTCGTCATCATCGGCGCGGCGGTCAACGGCACCGCCTGGCTGACGCGGGGTGCCGGCCTGCTCCTGCGCCGCTGCCAAACCGGCAGAGTCCAGACCTACGTCTTTGTCTTCCTCATCGGAGTCGCCGGCCTCCTGACCATCGCGCTGACCCGGTGATGCCCATCCCCCTCTCCGGCCTGATTCTCGCGGCACCCGCGCTTGGGGCGCTGGCCCTGATGGTCGTGCCCAATCGCCGCCACGCGTTCGTCCGGCGCATCGCCGTCGCGACGACCTCGGTGTCGCTGGCCGGGGCGATCGGGGCGATGGTCACCTACCATCGGGCCTCGGGCGGCTACCAGCATGAGCTGGCCGTGCCTTGGATCCGGTCGCTCGGGATCGGGCTGCACCTCGGGATGGACGGCATCAGCGTCGTGCTGGTGCTCCTCCACGCGCTGTGCGCGTTCACCGGCGTCCTCATCTCGTACGCGATCAAGGAGCGGGTGAAGGAGTACTACCTCTTCTACCTGCTCCTCATCACCGGCGTCTTCGGCGTCTTCCTCTCGCTGGACCTCTTCTTCTTTTACTTCTTCTACGAGATGGCGGTCATCCCGATGTACCCGCTCATCGGCATCTGGGGCAGCGATGTGAAGGAGCGCGGTATTGTGCGCTTCTCCAAAGAGTACGCGGCCATGAAGCTGACCATCTATCTGACGCTGGGCGCCGTCGTGGCGCTCACCGGCCTCCTGTGGCTCTACGCCGCGTCGGGGGCGCGCACGTTCGACCTCGTCACACTCCAGCAGCGCTTCGCCGGGACGCCGCTGGACCCGTCGCTGCAGCGCGCGATCTTCCCGCTGCTTGCCGTCGGCTTCGGAGTCATCGCGCCCATGTGGCCGCTGCACAGCTGGTCGCCCATCGGCCACGCCGCCGCGCCCTCCGCGGTGAGCATGCTGCACGCCGGCGTCCTCATGAAGCTGGGCTCCTACGCGATCATCCGCCTGGCCGTCACCCTGCTCCCGGAGGGCGCCGCCGTCTGGCTGCCGTGGCTCGCCTCGCTGTGCGTCATGAACATCATCTACGGCGGCTTCGTGGCGATGGCGCAGAAGGACCTCAAGCTCATCATCGGCTACTCCTCCTCGAGCCACATGGGCTACGTCCTGCTCGGCGTCGCCTGCCTGACGCCGCTCGCGCTCGACGGCGCCGTCATGCTGATGTTCGCGCACGGCCTGATGACCGCCCTCGCCTTCGCGCTCATCGGCCATGTCTACGACCAGACCCACACCCGCTGGTTGCCCGACCTCGGCGGTCTCGCGCACCAGATCCCGTTCATCGCGGGCTGTAGCGTCGCCGCCGCCATGGCCTCGAGCGGCCTGCCGGGCTTCGCGAACTTCGTCGCCGAGCTGCTCGTCTTCCTCGGCGGGTGGGACCGGTATCCGGTCCAGATCGCCTGCGGGGTCTTCGGGGTCGTCATCACCGCGGTGTACATGCTGCGGGTCGTGCGGGGGACGTTCTTCGGCGAGTCGAAGCGGCAGTTCTCGCACGCGCGCGATGCGGCCACCCCGTTCGCGAGGCTGCCCTACGTCGTGCTGATCCTCGCCCTGTTCGTGACGGGCTCCTGGCCGAAGCCGATGCTGAGCCTCATCGACGCAAGCGTTCGGCCGCTCATTGAGCGCGTGGCGCCAGGCCGGGGCCGGCCCGCAGGAGAGCCGATCACGGTGCTCATTTCGACGCCGGTGTCGGTGGAGGTCCGCTGAGCGATGAGCCTGCCGGCGGACTGGTCGCTCCTGGCGGTGGAGCTGGCGGCGTGCGGCTGGATCCTGCTCACCCTGGCCGCCGACCTGCTCCTGAGCGGCGCGCGCAAGCGGTGGCTGTGGGCGCTCACGCTCTCCGGCGTTGCCGTGCTGGCGCTCCTGCTCGGCTGGCAGCAGCAGATGGGGTTGGCCGGATCGTTCCAGTCGATGTTCGTCCTGGACCGGTTCGGCGTCTACTTCAAATGGCTCTTCCTGCTGACCGTGGCGGTGGTCGTCGTGATGACGCGGGAGTTCGGAGCACTCCTCTCCGAGCGCGCCGGAGCGTTCTACCTGCTGCTCTTGACCGCGCTGCTCGGGATGCTCGTCCTGGCCTCGATCTACGACCTGCTGATGCTCTTCATCGGCCTGGAGCTGTTGACCTTCTCGCTCTACATCATGGCCGCCTACCTGCGGACCGACGCCCGCTCGGTCGAGGCGGGGATGAAATACCTCATCATGGGTTCGGTCTCCTCCGGCTTCCTCGTCTACGGCATCGCCCTGCTCTACGGCTTCGCGGGCAGCACGAACTTCAATGTGATCCACGCCGCGCTCGCCTCTGAGCCCGCCCCGCTGACCGCGCAGGCGGGGATGCTGCTGGTCCTGGCGGGGCTGGGGTTCAAGATTGCGGCGGTCCCGTTCCACCTGTGGGTGCCGGACGTCTATGAGGGGGCGCCGACGCCGGTGGTGGCGCTGCTCTCGGTGGGCTCGAAGATGGCGGGGGTGGTGGCACTCCTGCGCCTGCTCCTGGGCGTCTTTCAGCCGCTCGCCTGGCTCTGGATGGACCTGCTCGCCGTGCTCGCTGCCGCCACCCTGCTCTACGGCAACCTGGCCGCCATCCCCCAGACGAATATCAAGCGGCTCCTCGGCTACTCGTCCATCGGCCACGCCGGCTACCTCCTCATGGGGCTCTCCACAGGATCGCTGGCCGGCGCTAGAGCGGTGGCGTACTACCTGCTCGCCTACCTCTTCGGCAACCTGACGGTGTTCCTCGTCGTGACGGCCGCAACGAAGGCGCTGGGCGGCGAGGCGCTGGATGACTACCGGGGGCTGTCGAAACGCTCTGGGCTGCTGGCGGCATCGATGTTCATCGGCCTCTTGTCGCTGGCCGGCGTGCCGCCGCTGGGGGGCTTCGTGGGCAAGCTGCTGGTGCTGCTCGCGACGGTGGAGGCCCACCGCATCTGGCTGGCGGCGCTGGGCGCCGTGAACGTCGCGGTCTCGCTCTACTACTACCTGATGGTGGTCAAACGGATGTACCTGGAGGCACCACGCGCCACCTCACCCATCCCGGTGAGCGCGCTCACACGCGCCGCACTGGCCGGCCTCGTGCTGGGCATCCTCGCCGTCGGGATCGTCCAGGAGCCCTTCCTGGCCCGCATCGCCGCAGCACTCCACCCCTAAACGATCCCGGAACGCTCAGGACCGCGCAGTGCGGGGACCGTCGGACGCGCCGGCTTTCCCGATGTGCTTGAGCTCGGACTCGAGCAGCACTTCGGACAGAAACGCGCGCATCTCCTCCCAGGAGCGCCGATCGGCCTCTGCGTTGTAGGCCATGCCGGTGGAGGGATCGTTGCCGGCCTCAGGGATGGTGAAGCTGTGGACGGCGCCGGGGTACTTGATCAGGCGGTAGCGCACCCCGGCCTGGCGCATCTCCGACTCAAACGCCGCCACCTCCTCGGGTGCCACGAACGTGTCGTCGGCGCCGTGCAGGACGAGCACTCGGCCTTTGATGTTCGCGGCGTCGGCCGGATTCGGCGTCGAGAGCCCGCCGTGGAAGCTCACCACGCCGACGAGGTCGGCTCCGCTGCGGGCCAGCTCCAACACCGACGTCCCGCCGAAGCAGTAGCCGGTGGCGGCGATGCGCGAGCTGTCCGTGAGCGGGTGGCGCTTGAGCTCCTCGAATCCGGCGAGGATGCGCCGCCGCATGAGCTGGCGGTCGCTGCGGTAGATGCCGGAGAGCCTGGCCGCCTCGTCATGGTCCCTGGCGCGGATTCCCTTGCCGTACATGTCCACGGCGAACGCGATGTAGCCCAGCTCTGCCAGCTGCTCCGCCCGCCGCTTCGCGTATTCATTGAGCCCTTTCCACTCATGCACGACGAGGACGCCGGGGCGCGGATTGGGGCTGGCATCGTCGTAGGCCAGGTAGCCCTCCAGCACCGCGTCGCCGTCCTGGTAGGTGACCGTATCGGTCCGCACGGCCGCCGAGGCCTCCGGCGAACCGGCCACGAACAATCCGGCTGCAAGGATCAGGAGGCAGTGGCCTAATAAGGGAGATTTCGCAGATTTCGTTGTGATTTCGCAGATCATTCCAAGGAACGTATCGGCGCAATCATCTCACAATCGGCGAAATCCAAATTCAGGCATTCTCCGGAAACGAGCTAGCGCCAGATGAGCTCCGTCATGCCCAGGATGATGTAGACGGTCGAGATCGTGAGCCAGAGGACGTACCAGGCGCGGGGATGCTGCTTCGCCCGGCCGTAGTAGATGAGGCCCAGCCCCAGCAGCGCGATCCCGAAATGGGCCAGCGGCGGCTGCCCGGCGAGCACCCCGAAGATGATGAGGAGCAAACCCGGCACGCACCACGTGAAGAAGATGGCGCTGTAGTTCTGGCTCTTCGGCGGCATCTCGCCTCCTTCCTTTACCGTTCCCCGCTCCACCGTCCCGCGGATGGTGTAGGCCGCATGCAGCCATGCGCCGGGGCGCGTTGCGCGCCGCCGCTCCTGCATCAGGAGTGTATCCTACCAGCCGGGTGCGCGCGAAGCAAGCAGATGAACGCTGGTGTGGTGTCTTAATTTAGGGTGATTCCGCAGATTGTGAGATGATTTCGCCGATAGATCTATCTGCGAAATCGATTCAAAATCTGTGGAATCATCAATAAGATCGTCAGATTAAGACGCTACCGACGCCGGTGTTTAGGAGGGGGCCAGGCCGGTGCCGGGCGGGGGCGGCTCCGGCGTGGAGGGGAGCCGCTTGAACTCCTCGACCGAGAGCTGAACGAACTTCTCGGGCGGCTCACTGAACGCTCGGGTGCCGGGATTGAGGAGCTCCTTGATGTCCAGCCACATCCCGTCCCGGCTGTACGCGGCGATGTCGTGGCGCTGGGTGTCCATCCGGATCGCGTCCTCCGGGCAGGCCTCGACGCAGTAGCCGCAGTAGACGCACTTGCCCAGGTCGATGTCGAAGCTCTTGGGAATTTTCTCCACGTTCGGATCGGGGTGCTCGCCGGCCACGATGTAGATGCAGCGCGCCGGGCAGACCGTCTCGCACATCATGCAGGCCACACAGCGCGGCGTGCCGTCCTCGCGCTTGGTCAGCCGGTGCCGCGTGCGCAGGCGCAGCTCGGTCTTGCGCCGCTCGTCGGGGTACTGGATGGTCGCGGCGGCCGGGACGCTGCGGAACAGCCCCGCCCGGTGCGCGAGGTGCAGGAAGAGGTTGCGCCAGAAATGGGCCGAGGTCAGCCACAAGCCCTGTGCCACCGCAGGCAGATAGGTCCGCTCCCACCAGCTGAGCGCGCGGCGCTTGCGCGCCTCCCGGAGACGGTGCAAGAGCTGGTCGCTCACACTATGCATGTGGATTTCGCAATCGCAATCATGTGATCAGAACGACCAGGACGCCGGTCACGGCGATATTCGCCAGCGAGAGCGGAAAGAGGACCTTCCACCCGAGCGTCATGAGCTGGTCGTAGCGGAAGCGCGGGAGCGTCCAGCGGATCAGCATGAAGAACCAGATGAACGCGACGACCTTCACGGTGAACGAGAGCAGCCCCAGCCCGACGTAAGCCAGGTGCGATACCGGCACCGACCCGCCCCAGGGGCACTGAAAGCCGGCCGGGGTCAGATACGGGACCTGCCAGCCGCCGAAGAAGAGCGTCGTCGTCAGCGCCGCGACGAGGACGATCTCCACGAAGTCGGTCAGGAAGAACAGGCCGAACTTCATGCCGCTGTACTCCGCGAAGTAGCCGATGATCTCCGGCTCCCCTTCCGGCAGGTCGAAGGGTATGCGCTTCGTGTGGGCGAGTGCGGCCGTCATGAAGATGAGGCAGCCCAGCGGCTGGAGGAACACCCCCCAGCGGGGCAGCCAGCCCCAGAGGAGCTGCCCCTGCCGCGCCACGATCGTCGGCAAATCCAGGCTTCCGAAACAGGCGATGGCGCCCACGAGTGAGACGCCCAGCGCGATCTCATACGCGATGACCTGCGAGGCGGCGCGGAGCCCGCCGAGTGTGGCCAGGTTGCTGCCCGACACCATGCCCGCGAGGATGACGCCGTAGACGCCGAGCGACCCGAGCGCCAGGACCGCCAGCAGGCCGGCGTTGATGTCGGCCACCTGGAGCGGGATGGTCCGCCCGAAGAGCTCGACGTCCGGGCCGATGGGGATGGCCGAGAACGCCAGGAGCGCAAAGCATATCGAGAGGAACGGGGCCAGCGTGTGGAGGAACCGGTCGCCCTGGGCCGGGATAATGTCCTCCTTCGTGAACATCTTCATGACGTCAGCCAGCACGTTGAGGATCCCCAGGCCGCCCAGCTTCCGGAGAAGCCAGTTGATGGGCGCGGCCCAGGCCCAGGGCAGCGTGAAGTAGGCCCGGTTGGCGCCGATGCGGTCTTGCATCAGCGCACTCTGTTTGCGCTCGAGCCACGTCTGCATCCCGGCGAAGCTCAGGACCCCGCCGAGGATGAGCGCGCTGACTGCTAATTTGATGCCAAGATCAAACCACATGAGATCACTGCGTTCAGGGTTCAGGGTTCGGGGTTCGGGGCCGTTGCCCAGAACCCCCAACCCCCAACCCCGAACCATCCTTGAGGAGCGCCCCGTGATTCCCAAGCATCTGATAGCTCAGCCCCTGGAACGGCCGCTCCGACTTGGCCAACTCCACGAAAATCGAGGGCGCGTCGGTGAAGGCGGTCTTGAGGCCGAGTGCCGCCGCCAACTCGGAGAGGATCTGCCACTCCGGCTTGGCCTCGCCCCACTGGCCGAGTGCGGCGCGGATGCGCTGGACCCGCCCGTCGACGTTGGTGAAGGTGCCGTCCTTCTCGGCGTACACCGCGCCGGGCAGGACGAGATGCGCCAGCGCCGCCGTCGGATTCTCATTGGCGCCCACGAACGCGAGCAGCTCCAGGCGGTTGGCCGCCGCCTGAATGCGGGTTCCGCCGAAGAGCTCGACCAGGTCCTGAGTGAAGACGAGGAGCGCTTTGAGCTTCTGCTGCTCCGCGAGGGCGATCAGGCCCTCCGCCCCTTCGGCGATCCCCAGCGCCGCCGCCCCGCGCGCGTTGGGCGACTTGTCCGCCTGGAGCAGGAAGTCATCGTGCCGGCCGGGTGTGGGCCGCTGGAAGACGACGCGCGTGAGTCCCAGCGCCCCGAATACCCGCTTGGCGGCGTAGAGGTCTTCGTTGGTCAGATGACTGGAGAGGATGACGCCGGCCTGATCCAGCGCCTGCGCCGCCTTCAGCCGGCCGAGCACCTCCTGCAGCCTGGCGTACCCCTCTTCCCAGGTGCCCTGCCGCAGGCCCCGGCCTTCGCGCACCTGGACGTGCGAGAGCCGCCGCTCGTCGATGAAGTGGTAGCCGTAGCGGCCCTCGTCGCACATCCACCACTGGTTGACGTCGGCGTTATAGCGTGGCTTCAGGCGCATCACCCGCTCGCCCTTCGCGATGTGCGGCCGCCACTCGCGCTCCCGGTTGTGGTGGAGCTCGATGTTGCAGCCCCGGGAGCAGCCGGGGCAGACCGACGGGGTGGAGCCGAGGTACCAGACGCGGCACTTGAACCGGAAGTCCCGGTCGGTCAGGGCCCCGACCGGGCAGATGTCCACGACGTTGCCCGCGTAGTTGTTGCGGTCGAGCGTCTGGCCGGGCTGGATGCCGATCTCGGAGTGGTCGCCGCGGTTGAAGATCCCGAGCTCCCCGGTCTTCGTGACCTCATCGGTGAACCGCACGCACCGCGAGCAGAGGATGCACCGCTCGGCGTCCAGCATGACGGTCTTGCCGATCGGCACCGCCTTGGGTTTCTTGACCTTCGTCTCGTTGAACCGCTGGTCGTACAGGCCGTGCTCCATGTAGTAGTCCTGCAGCCAGCACTCGCCGGCCTGGTCGCAGACCGGGCAGTCGAGCGGGTGGTTGATGAGCAGGAACTCCAGAACGTCCTTACGGCCGTCCAGCGTCTTGTCGCTGGTCGTGTGCACCTTCATGCCCTCGGCCGCGCGCGTATAGCAGGAGATTTGCAGCTTCGGCATCCCCTCGATCTCGACCAGGCAGATGCGGCAGTTGCCGGCGATCGAGAGCCCCGGATGGTAGCAGTAGAACGGCACCGGGCTGGCAGCCTTCTCGCAGGCCTGCAGCACGGTCGTGCCCTCCGGCACCGCGACGGATTTTCCGTCGATGGTCAGGGTGATCTGTTTCGGCTCAGGCATGGGCGGCGGCGAGCGGTGCGACCGGAGCGGCCCCAGGAATGTCGCACCGCTGCTCGCGGATATGATGCTCGAATTCGCTGCGGAACTTGGTGATGTAGCTCTGGACCGGCCAGGCCGCGGCGTCGGCGAACACGCAGATCGTGCGGCCCTCCATGCTCGTGGCGGCCCCCAGCAGCACGTCGAGGTCCTGCGGACGGCCCTCTCCGCGCATGATGCGGTCCACGATCTTGAAGATCCAGCCGGTCCCCTCGCGGCAGGGCGAGCACTGGCCGCAGGACTCATGCGCGAAGAACTTCGCGGCGTACCACAGCGCACGGACCATGCAGGTCGAGTCGTCCATGGCGACGACGCCGGCCGAGCCGGCCATCGTGCCGGCGGCGAGGAGCGCCTCGAAGTCCATCCGGACGCCGATCTCATCGGCCGTGAGGATCTTGGCTGAGATGCCGCCGGGGATGACCGCCTTGAGCCGCCGGCCCTCCGGCACGCCCCCGGCCGCGTCCAGGAGCTCGCGCAGGGTAATGCCGTGCGAGGCCTCATAGAGGCCCGGCTTGCGGACGTGGCCGCTCACCGAGAAGAGCCGGGTGCCACCCGATTTGCCGTAGCCGAGCTTGGCAAACCACTCGCCGCCCTTTTGGATGATCGCCGGCACGCAGGCGAGCGTTTCGACGTTGTTGATCACCGTCGGCGAGGCGAAGAGGCCTGCGATCGCGGGGAACGGCGGCTTCAAGCGCGGGAACCCCTTCTTGCCTTCCAGCGACTCGAGCAGCGCCGTTTCCTCGCCGCAGATGTAGGCGCCCGCACCCCGGTGGACCACCACCTCCAGGTGGTGGCTGGAGCCGAAGATCTTTTGGCCGAGCATGCCGCGCGCTCGCGCCTCGTCCACTGCCCGCTGGAGGATCACCGTCGGCTCGGCGTACTCGCCGCGGATATAGATGTACGCCTTGTGGGCCCCGGTCGCATACGAAGCGATAAGCATACCCTCGAGCAGGAGGTGCGGATCCTTCGTGATGAGGTAGCGGTCCTTGATGGTGCCGGGCTCTCCCTCGTCCGCGTTCACGACGAGGAAGTGCGGCTTCGACGCGTCCTTCGGGATGATCCCCCCACCTGCCGTCGTGCCGCTATGCGGCACCGCTCGATCTGCTGATCGAGCGGTCGCCGAAGGCGACGCGGCAGGTGGGGGGATGAAGCTCCACTTCTTCCCCGTCGGGAAGCCCGCACCCCCCAGGCCGCGCAGGTTGGACTTGGCCACTTCGGCGATGACCTGCTCGAGGGTCATCGTGGTGAGCGCCTTGCGCGCGGCCTGGTAGCCGCCATCGCGCAGGTAGGTCTCGATCGAGGCCGAGTCTTGGACCCCGAACCGCTTTGAGAGGACGCTCTCCGTCAGGCCCGGTGCACCTTGGAAGGCGAACGGCAGGGCCGGCAGCTTGTCCGGATCGCGCAACAACGCCTCGATAACCTCGGGCGTCACCGGTCCGACGTAGCGGTCGTTGACCTGCATGACCGGGGCGACCTCGCACGCGCAGAGGCATTCCACGGTGGAGAGGGTGTATCGACCGTCCGGCGTCGTCTCTCCGGGCGCAATACCGAGCCGCTCCGAGATGGCGGCCAGGCACCCCTCGGCGCCGCGCAGGGCGCAGGCGATGTTGTGGCAGAGCTGGATGTGGTACGTGCCCACCGGCTGCTGGTGGTACAGCGTGTAGAAGGTCACGACCTCGTGGACGTGGGACGGTGCGACCTGGAGCAACTTCCCCACCCACGCCTCGGCCTCGGCGCTCACGCAGCCGAAGCGCTCCTGCACCAGCCGCAGGACCGGCAGCATCGCCGCCCGCTTGTGCTCGTAGCGGGCGACAATCGCCTTTGCTGCTGATTCAAGCTCTTCAAATCGCATATGCACCTGGGGCGTAGGGCGAAGGGTGTAGGGCGTAGGGTATGTTTGCCCCTTCGCCCTTCGCCCTTGACCCTTCGCCTCTCATCGGTCCAGCTCTCCCCCGATCATGTTCACCGACCCGAACGTCGGCACCAGGTCCGCCACCATGTCGCCGACGATCAGCTCGCGCAGTGCGGCCATGATGGTGAAGCAGGGCGGGTGCACCCGCACACGGTACGGCCGGTCGGAGCCGTCGCTCACGACGTAGAAACCCAGTTCCCCGTTGGCCCCTTCCACCGCGCTGTAGTACTCGCCCTTCGGGGGGCGGATGCCGTGGCCGAGCATGATGAGCTTGAAGTGGTGCATCAGCCCCTCGATGTTGCCGTAGGTGTCCTCTTTCGCGGGCAGGACCGCGCGCTTCTCGCGCGCGTTGATCGCCTCGTGGTAGCCGCGCGTGGAGCCCTCAAGCGTCGGGTCGAGCCGGACGCGCGCTTGCTTAAAGCCGGCGACGCGGCCCATTTTCGCCTCGTCCACCATGACGCTCGCGGGCAAGATGTTGCCCTCCATGTCGACGTTGAGCGGCCCGGCGGGGATCGCGGCCAGCGCCTGCTCGATGATCCGCATGCTCTGCTCCATCTCCTCCATGCGGACCAGGTATCGGTCGTAGTTATCCCCGTGCTCCCCCGTCGGCACGTCGAACTGCATCCGGTCGTAGACGAAGTAGGGCTGGGCCTTGCGGGTATCGAGGGCGATACCTGAGCCCCGCAGGAACGGCCCGGTGATGGCGTAGCTGATGGCCGTCTCCTTGCTGATGACGCCGGTGCCCTGCATGCGGTCCACGAAGATGCGGTTGCGGGTCAGGAGCGTGTCGCACTCGAGGAGCACCTTCCGGACCTCCTCGAGCACCGCGCGGGTGCGCCCGGCGAAGTCCTCGGGCAGGTCCGCTTTGACACCCCCGACCCGGCCGTACGAGATCGTGAGGCGCGCCCCGGTCACCGACTCGATGAGCTCCCAGAGCCACTCGCGCGCCTTGATCATGTAGAGGAAAACGGTGAAGGCGCCCAGCTCCATCGCCGAGGCCCCCACGCAGGTGAGGTGGTCGGTGATGCGGGAGATCTCGCTGAGGATGACGCGGATGTACTGGCACCGCTCCGTCGCTTCAATGCCCAGCAGGCGCTCGACGGCGAGGCAGTAGCCGAAGTTGTTGATGAGCGGGGAGACGTAGTTGAGCCGGTCGGCGTACGGGACGACGTTGTTGTACGGCCCGCGCTCGCTCTCCTTCTCGAAGGCGCGGTGCAGGTAGCCGATCTCGACGTCGGCCCCGACGATCCGCTCCCCGTCGAGCTCGGCGATGATCTGGATGATCCCGTGCATCGCGGGGTGGGAGGGCCCGATGTTGAGGAACATGTTCCGGGTTTCCGTTGATGGCTGCACGGTCGACACGGCCGTCTGGTTCGGGGTTTGGCCCAGAACCCTGAACCCTGAACCCCGAACGCTCTTCATCAGTTGACAGGACCGATGAGCGGCTGGCGCTTGCGGATCGGGTAGTCTTTGCGCAGGGGGTGGCCCTGGAACGACTCGTACATGAGGATCCGCCGGAGGTTCGGGTGGCCGGTGAAGGTCACGCCGAACATGTCCCACGCCTCCCGCTCGAACCAGTCGGCCGACTTCCACAACCCGGTGAGCGAGGGCATCGACGGGTCGGCCGCCGTCAGCGGAACCTTCACCCGCAGCCGGCGGTTGCGGAGGCTCGAGTACAAATGGCAGACGACCTCGAAGCGGAACTCGTCGTCCGACACGACGCGCTCCCAGCGCTCAGCCTGCGGCTTGGGGGTCATGAAGTACGGCAGCGGGGACGGGGTCGTCAGCGTGGGCGCGCTGCTCTGCGAGCGGCCGAACTTCAGATAGTCGACGCAGGCGAGGTCCATGAGGAAGTCGAACGCCATGGCCGGGTCGTCCCGGAGGAACCGCGCGACCTTAAGCCACCCCTCCCGCTTGAGCACGACGGTCTCCTGACCGCGGTAGGCGTGCGTGCCGAGCACGTGCTGCGGGAACCGGGCCTGCAGCACGGCGGTCAGGGTCGGCGCGTCGGACATCGGAACAGGGTCGTCGGCCCGGCTTACAGATGGGCCTCTGGGCGGTGCGGAACCTGGAATTCGGCGGGGCGCCCGGCGGAGGGGTCGGCGGCGCTCTTGCCGGCGGCGATCTTCTCCTGCAGCTTCATCAGGCCGTCGAGGACGTTCTCCGGACGGGGCGGGCAGCCGGGGATGTAGACGTCCACCGGGATGATGGCGTCGATCCCCTGCACCGTCGCGTAGTTGTCGTAAAATCCGCCGGTGCAGGTGCAGACGCCGAACGCCACCACCCACTTCGGGTCGGCCATCTGGTCATAGACCCGGCGGAGCATGGGGGCGATCTTATGGCTGATGGTGCCGACCACGAACAGCACGTCGGCCTGGCGGGGCGAGAAGCGGGGGAAGCCCGCGCCGAAGCGGTCCATGTCGTAGTGGGAGGCCGCGGTCGCCATGTACTCCATGCCGCAGCAGGCGGTCACGAACGGGTACTGGAAAATGGAGAACTTCCGCGCCCACCCGAGCGCCGCGTCGAGCCGCGTCGTCATCCAGTTGAGTTTCGCCGCATCAGGCGTGCTGTTCATCATCATTTGAACTCTAAAGCGCCCTGCTTCCACGCGTAGACGAACCCCGCCAGCACGATCGCGAGGAAGAAGCCCATCTCGACGAGGCCCGCCCAGCCGAGCGCCCCGGCCAGCACCGCCCAGGGAAAGAGGAAGACCAGCTCGACATCGAAGACGACGAACAGCATCGCCGCCACGTAGAAATGCACCGGGATCCGCCCGGCCGGCAGGGCAATGGGGTCTACGCCGCACTCGAACGGCTGGGCCTTGGCCGGGTTGGGCCGCTTGGGGCCGAACAGGGCGTTGGCGAAGAGCATGATGAGCGCTATGCCCGCGGCGAGGGCGGCCAGGATGAGGATGCTCGCGTATTCGATCATCGGAGAAGCTATCGGTGATGACGCAGATTTGAAAAACAGATTTCGCAGATAATAGAGGTGTGTGAAAAAAATCACAAACTGAGAAAATTACGTGTTGTAGTCGAGGCCGCGCTCGAGGAACTGCTCGTCCATCCGCTTGGGCGCGAAGTAGCTGCGGACGAAGGCCTTGAGCGGCTCGATATCGAACTGGCGGCAGCTGTAGACGTCGATGGAGATGAACTCCTTGGGGGTGAGGGTGTGGAGCTGAATGCCGCTCTCCACCAGGGGAATCCATCCGCTCAAGCCGGCCTTGTCCGGGAACCGCTTGCCGTCGGTCCGGAAGATGAACGGCGGCGACTGCGGCTCGACCTTCAGGACCCGGACGATTTCCTCCAGGAAGTTGTAGCACAGCCCCAGGTCATCGCAGGCTCCCGGCTTGCAGTCGTAGAGGTCGAGGAGCAGCTGGTACCCGAAGGGGGGCGCCTGCGGCTTGGCCGTGTCGAGCGGAGCGGGAGCGTCAGCGACTTGCGCCTGCGGCATTACGCCTCCTGGAGTCATGGCCGGACCGCGCCCAGAAAATGAGACACCCCGACGGTAGGTCGTCGGGGTGAGCCCCGCTGTCCGCGTCCTGTGTGGATGCTATGGCTTTCGTCCATTCCCTGCGGTGAAGATAGTATAACAATCATCCAGAATGTCAACAACACATTCTTGAGCAAAGCTTCAGTTCCGCTTGCAGCAGCTCCAGCGGCAGGCCGACGACGTTGGTGCGCGAGCCCTCGATCCGCGCGATGAGTTCCCCGCGGCCGGCCTGGAGGGCGTAGCCGCCGGCCAGATCGAGCGGAGGGGCGCGGCGGAAGAGGCGGGTGATCGCATCGTCCGTGAGCCGCTTGAAGACGACCCTCGTCTTCTCGTAACTCGTGCGTGCACGGCCGGTCGCCGGGTCGCGCAGGCACAATCCGGTGTAGACCCAGTGGCTCCGCCCGCTCAGCTCATGCATCAGCTGGCGGGCTGCAGAAAGCGTCCGCGGCTTGCCGATGATCCGGCCGTGGAAATAGAGGAACGTGTCGGCGCCGATGACGATGCCCTGCGCCCGGCTCGGCAGCTGCGCCGCCCGGGATTTTCCGGCCGCGTTGCGCATCGCGTTCACGGAGGGAGGCTCGTGCGCGCGGATGGTCTCGCGGTAGGTAGAAGGGACAACCTGGAATGACCGGCCGAGGCGTCGAAGGAGTGTGCGCCGGCGCGGCGACTGGGAAGCGAGGTAGAGCATGCTCAGGACTCAAGATGCAGGATGCAAGATTCAGGACTGATGGTCGCGTTCCTGTGTCCTGCGTCCTGCATCATGTGTCCTGTCACCGAAGGCCTCGACGAGTTCCCGCATCTCGTCCACCGTCTGCGCGCGGTGGATGCGGCCGCGGAAGTCCGCCACACCCGGATGATCGCGGAAATACCAGCTGATGACGCGCCGCAGCGGCCCCACCGGCCGCGCGTCATGCTGCACCTGCAGCTCGATATGGCGCATGACGACGCGCTTCCGCTCCGCCAGGTCCGGCGGCGGGGGCGGCGGGGCACCGGCCAGCGCCGCTTCCACCTCGCGGTAGAGCCATGGGTTGCCGAGCGCCCCGCGCCCGAGCATGACGCCGTCGCAGCCTGAGACGCGCCGCAGGCGGAGGGCGCTCTCGCCATCGACCACGTCGCCGTTCCCGATCACCGGGATCTTGACCGACTCCTTCACGCGGCGGATCGCCTCGTAGTCGGCCGAGCCGGTGTAGCCCTGCTCGCGCGTGCGGCCGTGCACGGCCACGGCACTCACCCCGCAGTCCTGCGCGATGCGCGCGATCCGGGCGGCCTCCTCCCCGCTGCCGTCGCTGAAGCCGAGGCGCATCTTGACGGTCACCGGGATCCGCTTCACGGCGCGCACCACGGCGGCGAAGATCTGCTCCGCCGTCGCCGGCTCGCGCAGGAGCATCGAGCCGCCGCCCCGGCAGACCACCTTGGGGACGGGGCAGCCGAGATTGAGATCCACCAGGTCGAAGCCCATCGCCTCGACCTTCGCCGCCGCCTCGCCCATCACCCCGGGATCGCAGCCGACGAGCTGGGCGCCGAGCGGCCGATCTTCCGGAATCGTCCGCATCATCTCGACGGTCTGGCGCGTCTCGCGCACCAAGGCGTCGGAGGAGACCATCTCGAGGAACGCAAACGCCATGCCCTGCGAGCGGGCGATGAGGCGGAAGGGCAGGTCGGTGCAGTTCGCCATCGGCGACTGCACGACGGTTGGCAATTGAAACTGCTTTAGCTGAATCATTAACGTGTAAGCTCCTGCTCCGTCGCAAACTACCTGGTGGTTAGCCCGTTGGCCTGTTGGCCCGTTAGCCCGTTGGCCTGTTGGCGAGAACTGGTGAACGGGCCAACCGGCGAACCGGTGAACGGGATAACCGGCCAACCGGCCAACCAACGGAGAGCTTTTCGACAGAGCAACGTTTCACGTGACACGAGAGTGTCAACACCGCGGCTTCCTCTGCTATACTGACACCTCTCATGGTAGCCCCCTCGGTGGATTTCCTCAAGCCCCACGACGACCGCAAGGCCGCCTCGCGGCGGAGCCTCGCGCGGTTCCTCGCCTTCGTGCGCCCCTACCGCGGCCTCCTCGCCGCCGCGGTGGCCTTCGGCATCGTGCGCTACCTCATCCCGCTCGCCCTGCCCTGGTGCATCAAGATCCTCGTCGACGACTACCTGGCACCTGGCGCGGCGCGCCCGCACCTGCAGCTCCACTTCCTCATGGGCGGGCTGTGCGCGCTCTACCTCGTGTACGCCGTGGTCAGCTACTGGCGTTCCTACCTCGCAGGCCTCGCCGGCCACCGGCTCATCTTCGACCTGCGCCAAGCGCTCTACCTCCACGTCCAGCGCATGAGCCTGAGCTTCTTCGACCGGCAGAAGATCGGCGGGGTGGTCTCGCGCATGACGACCGACATCGCCTCGGCCCAGAACTTCGTGGGCGCCGCCTTCGTCAACACCATCATGGACTTCTCCTGCGTCGCCATCATCATCGGGCTCCTCTTCTGGGTCCACCCGATGCTCGCGCTCGTGTCGCTCTCCGTCCTGCCGGCCTACGCCCTGCTCAGCCACGCGCTCCAGAAACGCATCCGGGCGACGAGCCGGGCGATTCACCACCAGCTGCAGGAAATCTCGGGCGACCTCCACGAGCAGTTCGCCGGCATCTCCACCATCCAGGCCTTCACCCAGGAGGAGACGGTGGCGCGCGAGTTCCGCGCGCAGAGCGAGCAGTACTTCGACACGGTCATGAGCAGCGTGCGGCTGCAGTCGGTGGCACTCGGCGTCACCGGCTTCCTCACAGCACTCGGCCCGATCCTGGTTCTCTGGTATGGCGCCTCCGAGGTCTGGGCCGGCCGGCTCACCGTCGGCAGCCTCATGGCGTTCTACGGCTACCTGGGGATGCTCTACCAGCCGATCCAGCGGCTGACGGAGCTCAACCTCATCCTCGCCAACAGCCTCGCCGCGATGGACCGGATCTTCGAGGTCTTTGACGAGTTTCCGGAAGTGCGGGAGCGTCCGGACGCGGTGGCTCTTCCCCGCCTCCAGGGCGAGATCCGATTCGAGGGCGTCCGGTTCCAGTATGCCGGCCGCGAGCCAGTGCTGGAGGAGCTGGCGCTGGCGATCCCCGCAGGCACGACGGTGGCACTCGTGGGGCCGAGCGGTGCGGGCAAGTCCACGCTGGTCAAGCTCCTCCCCCGCTTCTATGACGTGAGCGGCGGCCGGATCACGCTCGACGGCGTGGATATCCGGGCGGTGTCGCTTAAGTCGCTGCGAGAGCAGGTGGCGATCGTGTCCCAGGAGCCGATCCTCTTCAGCGGAACGATCGAGGACAACCTGCGCTACGGCAAGCCGGGCGCCTCGGCGGAGGAGCTCCGCGCCGCCGCCCGGGCGGCGTTCGCCGACGCGTTCATCAAGACCCTGCCGGAGGGCTACCGGACGCAGATCGGCGAGCGGGGCGTGCGGCTCTCGGGCGGGCAGAAGCAGCGCTTGGCCATCGCGCGCGCCTTCCTGAAGGATGCGCCGATCCTCATCCTGGATGAGCCGACGTCGGCGCTGGACGCGGAGTCGGAGGAGCTGGTCAAGCGCGCACTCCAGCGCCTGCTGGAGGGGCGGACCGCGCTCATCATCGCCCACCGGCTCTCGACCATCGAGCACGCGGATGTGGTCATCGTGCTCGACCAGGGGCGCATCATCGAGCAGGGCCGCCACGAGGAACTCTTACGCCGGCCCGGCGGCCTCTACCGCCGCTACGCCGAGCACCAACTGACCGCGGTGGGCAATCAATAAGCAGATGTGGCTGAAAATTCTGCTCGTGAGCCTGGTCTGCTTTCTCGTCAACATCCCGCTCGGAATGATGCGCGAGCGCTCGAAGAAGTTCTCGCTCGCCTGGATCGTCTGGG
>Ga0155207_133_pt1 | contig 19818 bp, 16 predicted proteins | sample RifCSPhighO2_02_FD_106175 | JGI IMG/M metagenome (GOLD analysis project Ga0155207, IMG submission 106175) | Omnitrophica WOR_2 bacterium RIFCSPHIGHO2_02_FULL_67_20
CCATGCGGCGGTGGTGCTGACCAGTCCATCTTCATGTGTCAAAAGCTGCATCAGAGGCCTTACAGCTTCACTGGCTTGTGGTCCAATCCTTCCCAAGGCCATCGCGCTAAGATGGATGATTCTTGGGTGGGTATCGTGTAGCAGCTCAATCAGTATGGGTACTGCGGTTTGAGGCTCCCACCCTATTTCAGTTAGCGTTTGAATCGCGTAGCTTCGTACTGCCACATCCTCGTCTTTTAACGTTTGAACCAGCGCAGGGATGACTTCTTTATCCTTAGGCTCCAGTAACCACAGAGATCGAGCGGCATCCCTACGGTCTTCTTTATCCTGGCTCTCTAAAGTTTGGATAAGTGCTGGCAAAGGCACGTTGTTCACGAATTTAAGGTATTGACTAACCGAGTCACAAACTCTCAACTCGCTTTTAGAGGTCATTCGACCGCGGGCCTCAATGTGGTCACCAACTTTCAGATGTGCAAAGATCCCCAGATTAGTAGCCTGACAGAGTGTTTCGCGAGCAGGGATCTTAATGGTTAGCTTTCCTCCCTCCTCTTTATGAAGCAGCAAGACGCCGTCTCCATCCACAAACATTGGTCTGAAGTCTAAGTTCAAGATCTGCCCTCTCACGGTCACTTCTTCCCCAACCGTGTCAGCTAGTGATGCACCATCACTTACCATAACATCCACAACTGCTAAGGCAAAAATAAAAGGGAGTGTTCGGGCAATCATTGGACTGAAGATGTAAATACCCTTAGGAACCGTTTCCTGCTCATGCTGAAGCAGTTATTCGTATCCGTTTAGCCTCCTCAGCAGCTCCAGCGCCATCTTGCGCCAGTGCCACATACGGCCGAGGCCGACGGCCGAGATCCGCGACGAGGGAACAACCGGACGACCCTTCCACATTTAGCTTAGAGAACATTTCAGAAACGTTTCTTCATCTCAGCACTGCCTGATCTCATGAAAACAGGCGACCCCTGGGGCACGACGGGCTAGACTAGACCCAGGCCCCAACGAGAGGAGGTCGCCTATGACGTATTATGTGGGACTGGATCTGCATAAGTCAATGAGCGTGCTGGTGGTGAAGGACCGGGATGGTCGCCTGATCCGTGAGGGGCGTGTGGCCAACGACCCCACGGAACTGCAGCAGTTCTTTGCCCCGTGTCAGGATCAGCCGGTGACGATTGCCCTCGAGGCCACGACCCACTACACCTGGATGTACGACACCCTGGAAGCCCTGGGCCACACCGTCCAGTTGGCGCACCCGCTGAAGGTACGGGCGATCGCTTCGGCCCGGATTAAGACCGACCGGATTGATGCCGGGATCCTCTGCGACCTCCTGCGAGGGAACCTGTTGCCGACGAGCTACGTGCCCCCGCCACCGATCCGAGCGCTGCGCGAGTTGCTGCGCCATCGCATCCGTCTGGTGCACGATCGGACCCAGGTCAAGAATCGGCTCACGGTACTCCTCGCCAAGACGAATCAGACGGTGTCGGGCACCGACCCCTTCGGGGTCAAGGGCCGCGCGCTCTTGGCAGCGCTGCCGCTGCCCCCCATGTTGGCCTGGCAGCGGGAGGATGGCCTCAGCCAACTGGAGGCCCTGAATCGCCAGATCAAGCGGATCGATGTCCACCTGCGCGACCTCGCCCGGGAGCACCCCGAGGTACCCCGCCTCACCGCGATTCCCGGCATCGGCATCTTCTCGGCCCTGCTCATCCTCGCCGAGATTGGGAACATCCAGCGCTTCCCGTCGGCGAAGCAGTTGGTGGGGTATGCCGGCCTGGCGCCGGGCCTCTATCAGAGTGGCTGCACCCGCCACGGGCGCGGGATCACTCGCCAAGGCAGTCGCTATCTGCGGTGGATTCTCGTCGAAGCCAGCCAGCATGTGATTCGCCACCCCGGCCCCTTGCGGTCGACGTACCTGCGCTTGGCGAAGGGGAAAGGGCATGGCAAAGCGTTGGTTGCGATCGCGCGCAAGCTCCTGGTGGGGCTCTATGCGGTTCTGCACGATCAGCACGCGTTCTGTCCGACCACAACACCGATACCCGTCAGCGGAGCCCGCCCGAGGGACTAGGTCCCCACCTGTATGCCTGATTGGGACCGCTGGCGCTGAATCCAAGCTCATGTGCGGCTCACCCCGCACGAATAGATGTGTAGCGCAAACTCTTAAAAGTACTTGACGGGTCGCCTGTTTTCATAGATGTCCCCCAGGTGCCAGGCACCCCGGTAGCTGGCACCTTTACCTTTATTTATCATTGGCGTGATAACGCAGATGCGCCCAGGCGACACCGGCCGACAAGATGATAAAGCAGATAACACGTCGCATCTGTGTTATCTGCTTTATCTGCTTTATCTGCTTTACAACGTGGTCTTGCGCTGTGAATCTGCTTTATCCTCCGATCTCTCAAGCGTAGACGCGGTAGTCGAGGAACGGAAAGCAGTTGTCTTTCTCCTCGACGCCGGCGACCCAGCCCTCATCGACGCGGCCGCGTCGGACCGCCTCCTCAAGCGCGCTGAAGCGCGCGAGATGGTCGTGGATGCGCCGGTAGGCGTAGGCGGTGTGGGTCTGCGTCTTGAGGATGAACGCCCAGTCCGAGGACTGGGCCAGCAGCAGCTCCCGGGCCATCTGGTTGAGCAGCCGCTCGCGCAGCGGGTCGGGATGGCGGTGCGCGCGCGCCGAGTCGGTCATGCGCTCGGCCATCTTGTGGAGGTGGCGGTAGAGCCAGTCGTTCGCGCCGGTGAGCCACACGTCGCTGTAGCCGCCGTTGCCCCAGCTCGAGAGCGACGGCTGAAGCGCCTGGTTCGTGGGGTAGCGCTCAAAGTAGTCGGCGGGCGAGATGAGCCGGACGTCCGGCTGGTCGGCGTGGGCCTTGCGGATGACGAACTCCAGCCAATCGGGGCCCTCGAACCACCAGTGGCCGAAGAGCTCGGCGTCGTACGGGCTGACGATAATCGGGACCCGGCCCAGCACGGACGAGAGGTGCTCGGCTTGCTTGCCGCGGTTGAAGAGAAAGTTGCTCGCGTGTCCGGCGGCTTGTTCCAGCGCGCGGTCCGGATCGTAGGGCTGCTTGTCGTCGGTCTTCCCGGTAATCCGGTAGTACTTGATGCCGGTGTGGAGGCGCGCGCCGTCGCCGTTGAGATACGGCCGCACGTAGTCATAGTCGAGGTCGAAGCCGATATCGCGGTAGAACTCCCGGTAGTGGAAGTCCCCGGGATACCCCTCCTCCGCGCTCCAGACGCTCTTCGAGGATTCCATGTCGCGGCCGAACGCCGCCACTCCGCTGGGGCAGATCGCCGGCGCGTAGACGCCGTACTTCGGACGGGGCGAGCCGAAGAGAATTCCGTGGGCGTCGGTCAGGAAGTAGCGGATGCCGCACTCCTTGAGGACGGCGTCGTGCCCCGGCTGGTAGCCGCACTCGGGCAGCCAGAAACCGGTCGGCCGCCGGCCAAAGGCGTGCTCGAACGCCGCCACCCCGATGCGGATCTGGGCGCGCACGGCGGCGGGCTGGGTCTCCATGAGCGGCAGGTAGCCGTGCGTCGCGCACGAGGCGATCGGTTCGAGGACGCCCCGCTCGCTGAGCGAGCGGAAGGCGCCGATGAGGTCGCGCCGGTAGGCTTCGACGTAGAGCCGCCGCGCGGTCGTGAACCGATGGTGGTAGAACAGCGCCAGGCGGTGGAACGGCGGCTCCCACCGCGTCCGCTCGATCTCCTTCGCCGAGAGCTCGATGAGCGCTTCGAGGTGGCGGAGGTAGCGCGTCCGGAGCAGCTCGTCGGCGAGCATCGCCAGGAGCGGCGGCGTGAACGACATCGTGACGCGGAACGGCACGCGCTCGTCGGCGAGCCGGTGGAACCGCGCAAGGAGCGGCAGATAGGTTTCCGTGATGGCTTCGAAGAGCCAGCGCTCTTCCAGGAAGGACGGGTGCTCCGGGTGGCGCACGAACGGCAGGTGCGTGTGCAGGACGAGGGCGAGCAGGCCGCGCGGCTCCATCAGGCGGCTCCTCCGGGCGAGGGCCGGTCGGCCGGCTTCCCGCTCGGGCGGAACGGCTTGGCCGGGCGCTCGGGTTCGAGCGTCCCGGACCAGGCGAGTGTCACGGTCGGCGTGATCGTCCGGGTGGTGGCGCCGTCGGCCGAGGTGACATCGATGGTGATCGTTTGCGCCCCGTCGGGCACCGCGAGGCGGATGGTAAAGGTCCCGTCGGGCCGCAACAGCACTGGCCGGCCCTGGATGCTCACTTTCGCCCGCGGCTCGGTGGCACCATGGATCACGAGGTCCGTGTTTACCCGGCACCAGAACCCCTTGACGACCGCCGGACGCGCCGCCGCAGTCCCCGCGGGCAGCCAGGCGTGCGCGGAGGACGGAGCCGACATCCAGCCCGAGGGGCTGGAGCCCCTCCCGACGGCGCCGCCGAAGAGCCGCCAAAACGTTTCGTCATCGATCGCCCAGGCCGTGTCAATGACCTCGGACGGCCCCGCCCGCGGCGTCGTGACGCGGTTCGACCGCGCGAGGAGCAGAAATCGGCCGCCGCGGGTCAGGAGCCCGATCTCCACGATGAACGATCGGTCCGGGGCGTTGGCGTGGATGTACCAGCTCGTCGCCAGCCCGGAGAGCGGAATGTCGAACCACCGGCGGGCCGACTGGTCGGGAAACGCGGTGTCGGTGACATCGTAGACGCGCAGGACGCTCTGCAGTCCGACGATGTCCTCAGGCGTCAACTGGCTCCGGGCCGCGCGCTCCGCCTGCGGCTGGACTTCCCAGTAGGCATAGAGCCACCAGGGGTCTTTGATCATCAAGACGATGCGGGTGTCGCCGTAGCCGGCGGGGAGGGAGTACTGCTCTTCCGGAGCCGGCGCGCCGGCGGCCGCATGCTCGGGAATCGGCGGGGCGGGGTATGGCGCGGCGATCGGGAGGACCGTTCCGCTGGGCGCTGCGGGTCTCGGCGGCTTCCGTGCCGACGAGATCGCCGGCGCGCTCACCGGCCGAACCGGCCTGGACCTCGGGCGGAGCGCCCCCCCAGTCACGCCGCTGGCGGACCCCGCCGAAGGCGGGGCGGCGGGACGGAGGCGCACACTCGGTTCGCGCGCCGGCTTGCGCACGACCGACCGGCGCGCGATGGGCACGAACGGCGCGGGTGCCGCCGCGGCCGGCCTGCTGGAAGACGCAGGCGCCGCCCGCCGCTTGGTCTGTGAGGTCGCCGCCCGGCGGGCGTGTGACGCCACCCGCTTTGCCAGGGTGGAGACGAGTACCGCGAGTCGGCGGGCGCCGGTCTTCGCGGAAGCGCCGGTGCTACGCGGAGAGGATGACGCGCGCGCCTTGGGCGACGCGCTGGAACGGGTGTGTTTCCGTGACGCTGGTCTGCGTGCCATGCCCGTCTTCCCGCCTCGGCTCACTGCGCACGAACGCGTACACGCTATTATAGCGCGCGCGGCGGGTCCCGCCAACCTGGACCGCTGGTCGTGCCTTCACTTGGCGTGATTTCGCAGATTTTGGAACGATTTCGCCGATACGGCCGTATCTGCGTAATCATCTCACAATCGGTGAAATCTAAATTCAGGCACTACCGGACCGCACCCCCCCCCGCCAACCGAAGCGGATGAGGTCGCGCGCCGAACGGCGGAACGTGGGGCTGGCGAGGTACAGGAGCGTCACCGCCAGGTACGCGTAGCCGAGCAGGAGGCGGATCTGCGTGGTCGGGAAGACGAACTGGAGACTGAAGAGCCCCAGCATCAGCAGCGCCTCCCACAACCCGAAGCTGAGGTTGGCGAGGACGACGATGCCGAGGAGCGACTGGGCCGCGGTCAGGAAGAGTTCCTCGGCCTGGCGCGCGTCCAGGGGCATCGGCTGCAGGTGCCCTCCCGAGAGCGCATACACCATCGGCAGCAGCCCCACGAGCAGCGTCCACTGGTTCACCTTCGAAGAGATGAGCGTGCCCAGGCCTGCCGTCGGGTTGCCCCGGAGCGCGAACATCACGGCGACGATGAACTCCGGCGCCTCTGACGCCAGCGGGGCGAGCCACTGGATGAGGATGAACTCCTCGATGCCCAGCCGCCGCGCGTTGTGGAGCAGCCCGTTGGCGAACGGCTCCGCCGAGATGAGGATCGCGTACGCCGGCAGGAGAAACAGAGCGAGGGTGGCCGCGCGGCGCCACGGCTTGGACAGCAGGGCCAACCGCTCCGGCGGGCCGGCCAGCCCCGGCTCCGCGACGTGCCCGCGGCTGGCGGCGCGGATGTAGCACACGAAGAGCCCGATCAGGAAGATCGTATCGACGACCGACAGCGTGCGCTTGAGCGGGATGACGAAGGCGTAGCAGGTGGCGACGAGCAGGGTGAAGAGCTCCAGCCGCTGGGCGGGCTGGACCGCGATCGACCGCTGACGGGTGCGCGCCCAGTACGCGAGGAGGACGACGGACCAGCCCAGGCCGATGAGCAGCCGGTTGGCGCCGGTCATGTTGGCGGTCGCGTACGCGGCGTAGGCCGGTTCCCTAGCGGCCTGCCATGCCAGGTACATGTCCACCGCGTACTCGGGCAGGACCGCGACGAGCGCCAGGGCCGCCAGCGCGAGCGCCTGCGCGATCTCCAGCTGGGCCAGCTCCGCGGCCCAGGAGAGCAGCGTGGCGGCGCCGAAGATGGCCAGCCCCGGCAGCACCGTCTCGGCGACCGGGCCCAGCGCAACACCGCTGGCGTGAACCGCCACCCACTGTCCCACCAGGGCGAGTGCCACGGCGAGGAGGGCGTAATCTCTGGCAAGAGCGAGGCGAGAGGAGCGGAGGGGCATGGGTGCGCGAGAGAAACTGCTGATCTGGTTGAGCCGGTTTGGCCCGTTATGCCGGTTAAGCCCGTAAGCCAGCTACATCAACGGGCCAAACGGGCACAACAGGCTCAACCGGCCTAACCGGTTCAACTGACGACGTCGCCGACCACGGGCTCGACTTTGACGCCCTTCTTCTCGAGGAATGCGACCGCCTTCTTGAGGCTGTCCTCCGGACCTTCCAGCTCCAGGGTCACCTCGCCGACGCTCTCCGTCACTTTGGCGCGGCGGATGTTCGGGATGACGTCGTACTCCTTGGACATCATGTAGATGACCGGTTCCTTGATGAGGTGCTGCGGGAAGATCAGCGTGACTTGCTTTCGCGCCATGAAACCTCCTACCGTGTCAGAAGCCAGCGCTCAGACGTCAGCGGTCAGAATACATCTGACTGCTGACATCTGATTTCTGGCATCCGAAGACTCTAAGGGTATCTGATATCGGCCGTACCGGCCACGCGCCCCCGGCGATCGCCGGGATGATCGACACGTCGTCTCCGTCCTTCACCGCAGTCTGGTCGCCCTGCAGGAACCGGATGTCCTCTTCATTGACGAACACGTTCACGAACCGGCGCAGCTTCCCCTGCTGGTCGCAGATCCGCTCCTTGATGCCGGGATAGCGCCGCTCGAGGTCGCCGAGCAGCTCCGCGACCGTCTTGCCGTCGCACGCCACTTCGCCTTGCCCGTTCGTCAGCCGCTGCAGCGGCGTGGGAATTCGAACAGTCACTGCCATTGGACCTCCTTGTCGGGCGAAGGGTGGGGGGCGTAGGGCGAAGGGGTGTTGCTGACTTCCCTTCGCCCTGCGCCCTTCGCCCTTCGCCGAGCTTAGCGCTTCGTCGTGGCCCCGGCCAGCTGCCCGGCGAGGCTCGACTCGAACGAGGCGATCGACGGCTTGATCCGCACCGCCTGGCCCAGCCGGTTGACGAGCGGCTCCTGGGTCTTGAGCCCGTTGCCGGTGATGCAGAGCACGATCGATTCGTCGCGCGGGATGACACCCTGCTCGATCAGTTTCTTGGCGGCCGCCAGCGTCACTCCGCCGGCGGTTTCCGTGAACACGCCCTCGGTCTCGGCCAGCAGCTTCATCCCCTCCACAATCTCATCGTCGCTGACCGCCTCGGCCCAGCCGCCAGACTCGAGGACCGCCTTGGTCGCGTAGTAGCCGTCGGCCGGGTTGCCGATGGCCAGCGATTTCGCAATGGTGTTGGGCTTGACCGGCTTGACGATGTCGGAGCGCTCGCGAATGGCCGCGGCGATGGGCCCGCAGCCCGCGGCCTGCGCGGCATAGAGCTTGGCCTGCGGCTCCGCGAGCAGGCCGATGCGGTGCAGCTCCTTGAACGCTTTGGCGATCTTCGTGATGAGCGACCCGCTGGCCGCGGGGATCACGATGTGGGCCGGCGCGCGCCAGCCCAGCTGCTCGGCGATCTCGAAGCCGTAGGTCTTGGAACCCTCGGCGTAGTAGGGGCGGATGTTCACGTTGACGAACGCCCAGGGGTACTTGGCGGAGAGCTCCGCGCAGAGCCGGTTGACGTCGTCGTAGGTCCCCTCCACCGCCACCACCGTCGGGCGGTAGATCAGCGAGGCGACGACCTTGCCGATCTCCAGGTCCGCCGGGATGAAGACGTAGCACTTCAGCCCGGCCCGCGCCGCGTGCGACGAGACCGCGTTGGCGAGATTGCCGGTTGAGGCGCAGGCCACGGTGTCAAACCCCAGCTCCTTGGCCCGGGTGAGCGCGACGGAGACGACGCGGTCCTTGAAGGAGAGCGTGGGGTGCGAGACGGAGTCATCCTTGATGTAGAGCTCGCTCACCCCCAGGGTGTCGGCGAGCCGCTCGGCGCGGAAGAACGGGGTGAACCCCGAGGAGAGCCCCGCCGTCGGCTCTCCTTCGATCGGCAGCAGCTCCCGGTAGCGCCACAGCGACTTCGGGCGCGAGGCGAAGGCGGCCCGGCTCAGTGTGCGCTGGATGGCGTCGTAGTCGTAGTCGACTTCGATGCTGCCGAAGCAGTACTCGCAGACGTTGATGACCTCTTTGGGATAGAGGCGCCCGCACTCCCGACACTTCAATCCGAGCACAAAGCTCATGAAATTTTGGATTTTTGATTTTGGATTTTGGATTGGATTGCGCTTCGCAATCCAAAATCTAAAATCCAAAATCTAAAATCCGCTTGGATGTTCATTGGATGAGTGTTCTTTTCCTCACGAGGAGGCGGACGCCGCTCTGGGCCGGTTCGCTCACGAGGATCTCATGCCCCTCCGCGCGCAGGCCGAAGGGAATAATCCGGAGCGACTCGCCGTCGTCGATGTAGAGCTCGAGGATTTCGTTTTCCGCCATGGCGTTCAACCGCCCCACCGCTTCATGGTAGCTCGCCGGGTGAGCGGTGGTCCGCGTGTCCAGCGACTGGTCCACCCGCAACCCCCGTGTGAAGGTGCTCATCAAAAAATGATTACGCGGATTTCAACTGCCGATTCCGCGGATGAATCTGCGTAATCTGCCTTTCTAATCTGTGAAATCACCTTTCGCCGAAGAACTGATGGATGCTTAGGTACCGCTCGCCGGTGTCGGGCAGAACGGTCAAGACCGTCTTGCCCGGGCCCAGCGTCCGCGCCACCTTCAGCGCCGCCCAGCAGGCAGCACCCGCGGAGATCCCGACGAACAGCCCCTCGTCCTTCGCGAGCCGGCGCGCCGTGTCATAGGCGTCCTCATCCGACACGGCGATCACCTGGTCGATGATGGCGCGGTTGAGCACCTGGGGGACGAAGCCGGCGCCGATCCCCTGGATCATGTGCGGGCCCGGCGCGCCGCCGGAGAGCACCGGCGAGCGCTTGGGCTCGACCGCGATGACCTTCACCGCCGGGTTGCGCTTCTTGAGGACCTCGCCGACGCCGGTGATGGTGCCGCCGGTGCCGACTCCGGCGACAAAGGCATCGAGCTCGCCGTCGGTCGCGCGCAGGATCTCCTGCGCGGTGGTGCGCCGGTGCGTCTCGGGGTTGGCCGGGTTCGTAAACTGCTGGGGCATGAAGGCGCCGGGGGTCTCCTTCACAATGGCCTCGGCCCGCTTCACGGCGCCCGCCATGCCTTCGGCCGCGGGGGTGAGGACCCCCTCGGCGCCGTAGCCCTTGAGGATCTGGATGCGCTCAGCGCTCATCGTCTCGGGCATGGTGAGAATGATGCGGTAGCCCTTCGCCGCGCAGATCATCGCCAAGCCGATGCCGGTGTTGCCGCTCGTGGGCTCCACGACCGTGGCACCCGCCCTCAAGAGACCGCGCGTTTCCGCGTCCTCGATCATGGCCAGGCAGATGCGGTCCTTCACGCTGCCGCCGGGGTTGGCCGACTCGATTTTGGCCAGCACCGTCGCCATACGGGGCTCAACGACCCGCGCGAGCCGCACGATGGGGGTATTGCCGATCAGCTCCAGGACGTTGGGGGCGACCTTGCCCTTCGCGATATTCATGGCGTGTTGCGCAGGCGTCCGTTCATTATACCCTACTCCACTGCGTGCGGCTCAGGCGCGACGCGGGGGCCGTCAATCCGGTAGCTGTTGAAGTCCGGGCGCTGCCGGTCCTTCAGGGAGATGAGGACGTAGGAGACCTCCGGCGAGATCGCCAGCCCGACGTCCACGGACGAGGGGTAGGCGTCGCTCGCCGTGTGGGAATGGTAGATGCCGACGAGGCGCTCTCCCTGAGCGCGCATCGTCTTCTCCAGGTGGAGCTGCTCCCGCGGATCCATCGCGTAACCGATGGGGCTGTCCTCCGTGTTCGTCATGGGGTAGACGCGCGTGACCAGCTCCCCCTGCCCGGCTAGGATGCCGCACGCCTCCTTCGGGTAGCGGCTGCGGCAGTGGGTGATAATTTCGTCGTAGAGCGCTCGTGGAATCCGCAGCATGTTGCGTTTCGCTGTGGACTATGGACTGTGGACTGTGGACCGTGTCCGCATCGCTTCGATGAGCACCGCCGCGACTTCGGGGCGCGAGACCTCCGGCGGCGGCGGGGTCCCGGCCTGCAGGAGCTCGCGGACCTTCGTCCCGCTGAGGCTGATGTGCCGCCCCGGCGGGTGTGGGCAGGTCTTGCTCGACACCATGCTGCCGCAGACGGTGCAGTAGACGGTGTTCTCAAAGCACAGCGGCAGGATGCCGATCTCGGCGGGCGCGAAGTCGTCGAAGATGCGCTGAGCGTCGTAGGTGCCGTAGAACGTCCCCACCCCGGCGTGGTCGCGCCCGACGATGAAGTGGGTGCAGCCGTAGTTCTTCCGGATGAGCGCGTGGAAGACCGCCTCGCGCGGGCCCGCATAGCGCATCGAGGCCGGGTTGACCGCGAGGACCACCCGGTCCTTCGGGTAGTAGTTGGCCAGCAGCGCCTCGTAGCTCTTCATCCGGACCTCGGCGGGGACGTCGTCGCCTTTCGTCTCGCCCACGATCGGATGGAGCAGCATCCCGTCGCACATCTCGAGGGCGCACTTCTGGAGATACTCGTGCGCCCGGTGGATGGGATTGCGCGTCTGGAACGCCACGATGCGCCGCCAGCCCCGCTCACTGAACACCCGCCGCGTGTCTTTCGGGTCGAGCCGGTGGGGGAGGAACGTCGCGGCCTTGGGCCGGTTGACGACGCTGATGCGCCCGCCGAGATACACCTCGCCGGTCGAGCGCAGCCGCGCCACGCCGGGATGCGAGAGATCGGTCGTGCGGAACACCTCCTGCGCCTCCCGCGTCTTGTCCGGCCGGTACGTCTCCTCCAGGTGGAGGATCGCGACGACAGCGCCGTTGGCGGTCAGCGCGACGTCACCCGACAGCCCCTTCGCCTGCTCGGCGGAGACCGCCAGCGCCACGGGAATCGTCCACACCAGGCCGCCGGAGAGCCGACGGGATGTGACGACGGACTCGTAGTCCCGCTTCGTCAGGAACCCCTCGAGCGGGCTGAAGCCGCCGATGGCGAGCATCTCCACGTCGGACAGCCCCCATGCGTCGAGCTCAATGGCGGGCCGTTTCGAGGCCGTGGCGAGCAACGCCTCCCGTTCTTTCCCGTCCACGATCCGGTTCACCAGCGTGCCGCCGTGCGGGGCAATGAGCTGAGTCATCCGCTCCTCTGTTGTGTATCAGCGATCCCCTGGTTGTTCCGCGATAGACGAGGATGCCATACATGACAATTCCCGTCAATATAGAAAACGTAATAACGCATGTTTGACGACTAGATTAGTCATGTTCATCTTTCGTGGGAGGCGCCTTGGATGGGGCCCGCCATCGCGCGAGCCGCGCCTTGATCGTCTGCTCGAACCCCTGCTCCGTCGGCTCGTAATACACCGCAGGTGCTGGAAGGTGCGCCTGCTCGACGTGATGGCCGGGGTAGTCGTGCGCGTACTTGTAGCCTTGGCCGCGGCCGAGCTTCTTCGCGCTCTTGTAGCTGGCGTCCTTGAGGTGGGCGGGCACCTCGAACGAGCGCCCCGACTCGACGTCCTTCATCGCCTGCTCGATGCCGAGGTACGCCGCGTTGGACTTGGGTGCCGCGGCAATGTACACCGCCGCCTGGGCGAGCGGGATGCGGCACTCGGGCAGGCCCACATACTCGACTGCCTGCGCGGCCGCAGCGGCGAGAAGGAGGGCTTGCGGGTCGGCGTTGCCCACGTCCTCCGAAGCACAGATGACCATCCGGCGCGCGATGAAGCGCGGATCCTCTCCGGCGTAGAGCATCTTCGCCATCCAGTAGAGCGCCGCGTCCGGGTCCGAGCCGCGCATCGACTTGATGAACGCGGAAATGGTGTCGTAGTGCGCGTCCTCGTCACGGTCGTACACGACCGCCTTCTTCTGGATGGACTCCTCGGCGGCCGCGCGCGTGAGATGGATCGTCCCGTCCGCGCCCTTGGGCGTCGTGAGCGCTGCCAGCTCCAGCGCGTTGAGCGCCCGGCGCGCGTCGCCCTCAGACACCTCGGCGAGGTGACGCAGCGCCTCCTCGTCTGCGCGGACCGGCAGCTCGCCCACTCCCCGCTCCGTGTCGGTGAGTGCGCGGCCCAGGATGGTCAGGATGTCGTCCACCGGATGCGGCTTCAGCTCGCACACCAGCGACCGGGATACCAGCGCCGGCAGGATCGCGAAGAACGGGTTGAACGTCGTGGCGCCGATCAGGATCGGGTTGCCCTGCTCCACGTCGGGCATCAGCACATCCTGCTGGGCCTTGCTGAAGCGGTGGATCTCGTCGATGAACAGGATGGTCCGACGGCCGTCGAGCCGTGCGTGCTCCTTCGCGCGGACGATCGCCTCACGCAGCTCCGCGACCCCGGCTGAGGTGGCGTTCAGCACCTCGACGTGGGCGCGGGTCGTGTGGGCGATGAGGTGGGCGAGCGCCGTCTTGCCTGTGCCCGGCGGGCCGTAGAGGATGAGCGAGGTCAGCCGGTCCGCTTCGATCGCGCGCCGGAGCAGCTTGCCCGGCCCGACGAGAGGGAGCTGGCCGACGAACTCCTCAAGCGTCCGCGGCCGCATCCGCGCCGCCAGCGGCTGCTGTGCGCCAGTCCGTTGAGGCTCGGTGGGGGCAAAGAGATCCATACACGTTAAACGTTTCACGTTACACGAGAGAACCGCTGAGGAAGTTCTTCAGGGATGGACGCGGATAAAAAACGCCCCGTGTCTGCCGTGGGCTCCCTCCACGCTGAACCCATCCTCGATACGTGGGCGCCCTCTCCGGCGCGGTGCGTTCGGTCCCTGACGAGCGCGGGGCCTCTGCCGCGGCGAAAGTCGGATGCCCGGTCACGTGGTGTTGGCTCACGCGATTGGAGCCTCACGCGCAGCACAGGGCTGTTTTTAAGCCTAGCACCAGGTCCTTGAGATTACAAGCAGTTTTGCGCCTGAATTTGCAGACACATTTTGGATTTTAGATTTGCGATTTTTGATTCCGTTCAATCGAAAATCCAAAATCTAAAATCCAAAATACGCCTGCTATTTCTTCGGATCGATGGGTTTGCCGATGTCGTGGATGCCGCACTCCGTTTTATCCTGGCCGGCCCAGCGGCCGGAGCGCGGATCGTTCGGGTCGACGGGTTTCCGGGTGTGGAGAGCGCAGCCGATCGAGGTGTAGCCCTGCGCCCACAGCGGGTGGTACGGCAGCTGGTGCTGCCGCATGTAGTCGTCGATCTGCTTCTGCGTCCACGCCGCGATGGGCGAGACTTTGACCAGGCCGGTCGCGAGCCGCTCGACGATCGGCGTGTCGCGTCGCGTCTTGGACTCCACCCGCATCAGGCCGGCGATCCAGCACCGCAGGCCGGAGAGCGCGCGTTCGGTCGCTTCCCGCTTGTACTCGCCGCAGCAGAACTTGTCGTCGATGGGCTTGCCGCCGGCGTGCTGGGCCTTGAGCTTCGCGATCTCGGCGTCCGCGAGCTTCGCGCGCACCACCGTCAGATTCAGGTTCCACCGTCGCCGCAGCTCGTCGGTGAACCGGACCGTCTCGGGGAAGAGGAATCCGGTGTCCACCGTCCGGATGCTGATGCGCGGGTCGGCCTGGAGCGCCATGTGGATGAGCGCGGCGCTGTCGGCCCCGAACGAGGACGTCAGCGCCACGTCCGGGCGGAACGTCTCCACCGCCCACCGGATGATGTCCACCGGGTGGGCCCGCTCAAACTTCGCGTTCAGCGCCTTCAATTCCTCGTCCGTCATCCCGCGTGTCGTTCCCTTCGCCCTTCGCCCCCCACCCTCCGCCCGTGCGATCTCCCGGGCTTAATGCTTGCACCCGCAGCCCGCCCCGGAGGGCACATCCGCCTTCGGGATCCAGCCGCGCTGCTCCAGGTAGTCCAGGATCCGCCTGAAGCTCTGGTCCACGCTCTCCGTGCCGGAGTTCACAGCAATCTCCGGTTTGAGCGGCGGCTCATAGGGGTCGGACACGCCGGTGAAGTTCGGAAGCTCGCCAGCCAGCGCTTTCTTATAGAGGCCCTTGACGTCCCGCCGGGTCAGCTCCTCGATGGAGCACTCGACGTAGATTTCGATGAAGCGGCCGATCTGGGCGCGGTTGTAGTCCCGCGCCTCGCGGTAGGGGGAGATCGCCGCGCTGATCGCCACGACCCCGTTGCGCGTCAGCAGCTTGCAGACGTAGCCGATGCGCTTGATGTTCGTATCGCGGTCTTCCTTGCTGAAGCCAAGCCCTTTGCTCAGGTTGGTCCGGACCTCGTCGCCATCGAGGATCTCGACCTTGACCCCCCGGCGCCGCAGCTCATCCGCGACCCGCGTGGACAACGTCGACTTGCCGGCTCCGGAGAGCCCGGTGAACCACAGCGTGAACCCGTTGTGCTCCATTGCCGTCCTTTCGCCTGCGCGTGCCACCGACGGAAAAACCGGGGATGCGTCACCCCGGCAGCACCTCATTATAACACAGCTTACCTCGGCGTCGCGCCGCACTGGTCGACCAGCGCCTGCTTGATGCGCTGGTGGAGGGCGTCGGCTTCAGCCGCGGTGAGCGTCCGGTCGGGATCGCGGTACTCGATGGAGAACGTCAAGCTGTAGCGGCCCGGCGGGACCTGCGCGCCCTTGGTGAAGCGGTCGATGAGCTCGATGCGGGCGGCGCTCACACCCGCCGTCTCCCGGATCACGTCCGCCACCGACTCGAACGTCCTCTGCTCGTCCACCAGGATGGAGAGGTCGCGTTTCACCGGCGGGAACGTGCCGGGTGCTGCGACCGGTGTTGCCGTGCGGCGCGCGCCGAGGAGTGCCGCCAGCGAGAGCTCGGCGAACCAGGCCTCCTCGTCGATATCCCACGCTTGGAGGACCGTGCGCGCGATTTGCCCGGCCGCGCCGGCCGGCCGGCCGGCGAGTTCGATCGCGGCACCCTGCCCTGCCTGCGCCCACACTGCCTCCGCGTTGCGCCACCCCGCCGTCGAGCGGCACAGCCGCTCGAGCAGGGCCTGCACCAACCCTTTGAGGACCCAAAAGTCGCTTCGCTCGCCCTTGCGCCAGCCGCGCGCCCACCAGCCGCACACGACGATGCCCAGATGCGCGCGCTCCTCGTGCGTTCCCGCCGGGGTCACGTTGCCGATTTCATACAGGCTCACGCCAGCGGCGCCGTGCGACAGGTTGCGCCGCAGCGCCTGCAGCAGCCCCGGCAGCAGCGATGGGCGCAGGAACGCGTGGTCCTGGCTCAGGGGATTGGCGAGGCGGGTCGCCGTCGACGGCGAGAAGCCGCAGTGCGCCAGAGCCGTCTCGGACACGAGCGACCAGGTGATCGCTTCTGTGAGCCCGAGGCTGGCTGCCAAACATCTCACCGACTGCGACCGCCGGTAGGCGGCCGCTTCATCGCCGGCAGTCACGGTGATCGGCACAGTTGGCAGCGTCGCGGGGAGCCGGTCGTACCCAGCCATCCGCGCGATCTCTTCATACAGGTCCACATCGCGCACAAGATCAAGGCGGCTCGATGGCGGAATCACTCGCAGCGCGGTCTCTGCTCCGCCTGAGGCCACGCGGCAGCCGAGACGAGCCAACGTCGTGCGGATTTCTCCCGGATCAACCCGGCGACCGAGCCATCGGCTGGCCCGGGCCGGCTCGATCGGAATCGCCGCGCGGGCCGACGGCGTTGTGCCGACATCGACGACCGCGGTTTCAGTCCCGCCGGCGAGCTCATGCAGTAACGCGGCCGCCCGCGCTGACGCCGAGGCCACGCCGACCGGATCAACCCCGCGCTCAAATCGATAGGACGATTCGGTGCCTAGCCCGAGTGACCGGGCGGTGCGCCGCACGAGGATAGGATCGAAGAGGGCGCTCTCCAGCAGCACCCGTGTCGTCCGTTCCGTCACGGCGCTGTCCTCTCCGCCGATGACGCCGGCGATCGCCACGGGCCGTGACGCGTCCGCGATGACGAGCTGCTCAGGCGCGAGCCGGTGCTCCTGCCCGTCGAGCGCCTTCAGCCGCTCGCCCGGCTTGGCGCGCCGCACGCGAATGGCGCATTCGACCAGCGCGTCGGCGTCAAACGCGTGGAGCGGCTGGCCATACTCCAGCAGGACGTAGTTCGTGATGTCTACGACGTTGTTGATCGGCCGGATCCCGCAGGCGGCCAGCCGGCGCTGCATCCACCCCGGCGACGGGCCGAGGCGCACGCCGTCAATCAGGCGCCCGATGTAGCGCGAGCAGCCCTTGCGATCCTCGATCTGGATCGTGAGCGGGGTTCGGGGTTTGGGGTTCGGGGTTCGGGGTTTCCGGCTTTTGCCCCGCACCCCCAACCCTGAACCCTGAACCGAAGGAAGCTTTACGCGCTGGCCAGTGATCGCCGCCACTTCCCGCGCGACGCCGAGGATCGAGAGGCAGTCGGCGCGGTTCGGCGTGACTTCGATGTCGAGCACCGACCCGCCCTCCATGCGAGCGATGCCGGTCACTTCAAGGCCTGTCATCGTCAACCGGTCAGCGAGCGCCTCCGGCGAAAGTCGAATCGCCACGTATTCCTTGAGCCACTCCAGCGGGACTTTCATCGAATGCCTGTTGGCGCGTTAGCGCGTTTCCGCGTATGCGCGTTGCTCATCGAACGCGCCAACCCGCAAACTCGCACACACGCAAACCAGACCCTCAAAATTGCTCCAGAAAGCGCAGGTCGTTCTCAAAGAAGAGGCGGATGTCGGTGACGCCGTGCTTGAGCATGGCGATCCGCTCAACCCCCATGCCGAACGCGAAGCCCTGCACCCTGGCCGGGTCGTAGCCGACCGCCTTGAACACGTTCGGATGCACCATGCCGCAGCCCATGATTTCGAGCCACCCCTTGCGCCCGCAGGTCGAGCAGCCCGTCCCGCCGCAGGAGCGGCAGGCGATGTCCACTTCAGCCGAGGGCTCGGTGAACGGGAAGAAGTGCGGCCGGAACCGGATCTTGGTCTCCGGGCCGAAGAGCGCTTTCAGGAACGCGTCCAAGACACCCTTCAGGTCGGCGAACGACGTGCGGTCATCCACCATCAGGCCTTCGACCTGATGGAACATGAAGCTGTGGCTCGGGTCGAGCGGGTCCGGGCGGTGCACCTTGCCCGGCACCACGATGCGCAGCGGCGGCTTCCGGCGCTCCATGACGCGGATCTGCACCGGCGAGGTGTGGCTGCGCAGGAGCACGCGCCCCTTCTTGGGTTCCGGCGAGGGCAGGTCGACGAAGAACGTGTCGAACGACTCCCGGGAGGGGTGCTCGCGCGGGATGTTCAGTGCATCGAAGTTGTAGTACTCAAGCTCGACTTCTGGCCCTTCGACGATTTCAAAGCCCATGGGCGTGAAGACGGCGAGGATCTCGTCGATCGTCCGGGTAATCGGGTGCAGCCGGCCCTGCGGGATGGCGCTGCCTGGCAGCGTCACATCGAGGGTCGGCGCGGCTTCGGCTGCCGCCAGCGCCGCGCGCCGGCTCGCCAGCTGCGTTTCGACCGTCGACTTGAACGCGTTCGCCCGCTTGCCGACCGCCGAGCGCTCCTCCGCCGGCAACCCGCCGAGTCCGCGCATGATGTCCGCTAGGCGGCTCGATCTTCCGAGGAATTTCACCCGGAGCCGCTCGAGCGCCTCGAGCGAGCCGGAAGCGGCGATGGAGGTCGCCGCCTCGGCGAAGAGCGGCTCGAGCTCATGAAGCGGCGCGGACTCAGCCATGGGACGCGCGCCCTCGTGCGCTCATACTGTCGGGGGGGCGCCGGTGAGGACCCACACGCGTCCCGGAGCGCTGCGCACGACGTGCTCGACGGTCGTGCCCAGCGACGAGCGGGTCGGCCCGGCGGCGCGGGGAGTCGCCCCCAGGATGATGAGGTCGTAGCGCCCTTCCTTCGCCAGGTCGACGATCGTCTCCCCCGCAAAGCGGGACTGCTTGACCTGCGCCTCGATCGGGATGTCGTACTCCCGACCGATCGCCTGAGCTTGCTCCATAATGGAGTCCGCCACGGCCAGCTTCTCTGGAAAGAACGTGTCCAGCGGCAGCGTCGGCGGGATCTCGATGACGTGGAGCGCCGTCACCTGGGCCCCGTGCATCTTGGCGACCTTCGCCGCGAACTGCACCATGTCGTTCGTATGCACCCCGCGGGTGGGGACGAGGATCCGCTTCACCGCGACCGGGTGGTACTCCGGCATGCGCAGCTTCTCGATTTCGACGCGCGCCGCGGCGGGCAGCCGCTGCTGATGCCGATACCAGAGGTACGACACGAGGCCGACGCCCATCCAGAGGACGCCGAGATTCCGCCCGGCCGGCTTGGTGACGATGACGTCCACCCACACCGCCGCCGTCCCGAGGAGGCCGAGGAGTGCCGCCACCGGCAGCTCGACGCGGCCGAACCGGAGGTTCCAGCCGACGCGGAACGGGCGCGGGAGATCCGGCTTGCGGATGCGCAACCCCAGGAGCGAGAGGTGCGCTAAGGCGAACGAGAGCATCGCGCCGAAGTTATACAGCTCGGCGATATGCGTCAGATTGCGCGCGACGGTTACGATGGCCCCCGCAATCACCGTGAACGCAATGAGCGAGACATAGGGCGTCTTAAACCGAGGATGAAGCCGGTAGAAGAGGCGCGGGAGCGTGAAGTGCTCGCTCATCGCGAAGGTCAGCCGCGAGGCGCCGATGAGCCCCGCGTTGGCCGCGACGAACAGGATCGTCGCGCCCAAGAGCCCCACCCACGGCGCCAGGTACTGCCGCCCGAACGGCATCGACGCTGCGATCCCGGCCATGGGGTCCTCGAGGTAGTGGGTGGTCAGCTCCTGTGGACTCATGGCGGTCAGCGCGATGCTCGAGGTCCCGAAGTAGAGGACGAAGAGCGTGACCATTGTCGAGATCATGGCGCGCGGAATCGTGCGGTTCGGGTGGCGCGCCTCGCCGGCAAGCTGGGCGATGGACTCGATGCCGATATAGGCCACCATCGCCATCCCGACCCCCTTCCAGAACTGCGGCCAGGTGGGTGACCAGGGGTGATCCGTCCCCACCTGGAGGTGAAACCAGAGCTGCCGCAGGTGTTCGAAGAACGCGGCCGGGTGGAGAATCTCCAGCAGGAGCACGAGACCGATGGTGACGATGAGCAGTTGTGTCGCCACCCCGAAGACGGCCAAGAGGAGCGAGACGCGCGTGGACTCCTTG
>Ga0155207_107_pt1 | contig 18987 bp, 17 predicted proteins | sample RifCSPhighO2_02_FD_106175 | JGI IMG/M metagenome (GOLD analysis project Ga0155207, IMG submission 106175) | Omnitrophica WOR_2 bacterium RIFCSPHIGHO2_02_FULL_67_20
CTCCGCGCTGCGTGGGGGCCCCGGCTCCGCGTCACCCGCCCAGCGACCGCGTCGAAGCGTCGTGAGCCATGGTAACAATGAAAACCTTACACATGCCGGTTGAGATCGGGCGGGCGAACCAGCACGACGTGCGCATCCGGTGGCAGGACGGGCATGAGAGCGTGTATCCCGCGCGCGAGCTGCGGATGAGCTGCCCGTGCGCCGGCTGCGTCGATGAGATGACCGGGGCGATCCGCCTCATCGGCAGCTCAGTGCCGCAGGACGTGCGCCCCCTGGCGGTGGAGCTTGTGGGCCGCTACGCGCTGACCGTGCACTGGAGCGACGGGCATCATACCGGCATCTACTCGTTTGAGTTGCTGAGAAAGCTGTGCCCGTGCTGCCGTGGGGTCGCAGGTCGCAGCGCAGTGTAGGTGCAACGTGGTCGCAAGTCGCAGGTGAGTCACTGACGAGCGGCTGCCTCGCCGCGCCTATCTGATACCGGCGCGGCTCGGCATCACATTCGCCCGCCCGCGCGGGCAAATGTGATGGGCGGGGAACGATGACGATGAAATACGTGGTAGTTTTGCCTGACGGCGTCGCGGATCTGCCCATCAAGGAGCTGGGCGACAGGACACCGCTCGAGGTGGCGAGGCACCCGAACATGGACTGGATCGCCCGGGAGGGGATCGCCGGCCTGGCCCGAACGATCCCGGAGGGGTTCAAGCCGGGCTCCGACGTCGGGTGCATGAGCGTCTTCGGCTACGACCCCCGGAAGCACTACACCGGGCGGGCACCCCTCGAAGCCGCGGCGCAGAACATCCCGCTCGGGCCCTCCGACGTGGCCTTCCGCTGCAACACCGTGACGGTGAGGGACGGCGTCCTGGCCGACTACTCCGCGGGCCACATCGAGAGCCAGGACTCGGCTGAGCTGATCAAGACGGCCAACGAGCGGCTCGGCAAGTACGGCTTGCGCTTTCATCCGGGCGTCAGCTACCGTCACTTGGCCGTCATCTCCGGTGTCGAGTACGCGAAGACGCAGTGCACGCCGCCGCATGACATCTCCGGCAAACCCGTCGATGCCTACCTGCCCGTCGGTGCCGGATCCGAACTGCTGCGCGAAGTGATGCGCCAGTCCGCGACCCTTCTCAAGGATCATCCGGTGAACAAGCGGCGGCTCCAGCAGGGCAAGACACCGGCGACGATGTTCTGGTTCTGGGGGCAGGGGACCGCGGCCGCCTTCCCGCCGTTCCGCGCGGCGTACGGGTTGCGCGGCGGCTGCATCAGCGCCGTCGACATCGTGCGCGGCCTCGGGCGGCTCGTCGGCTTCGACATCATCCCGGTGCCCGGCATCACCGGCTACTTCGACACGAACTACTCGGGCAAGGCCGAGCACGCGCTCAAGGCGCTGGCCGAGGGCAAGGACCTAGTCGTGGTGCATATCGAATCGACCGACGAGGCCGGCCACATGGGCGACGCGAAGAAGAAGATCCAGGCGATCGAGGACACCGACCGGCTCGTCGTGGGCACGCTGCTCGACGGGCTCAAGCGCCGCAACGAGCCCTTCGCGATCATGGTCGTGCCGGACCATCCGACGAGCACGGCGCTCAAGACGCATATCGACGATCCGGTACCCTTCGCCCTCTACGCGACGAATGGCCCGAAGGACGCCATCACGGCGTATACTGAACGGGCGGTCCAGAGCTCGCCGACGCGGTTCGAACACGGGTTTCAGTTGATGTCGTTTTTCCTCAAGCAGGGAAGACCATGAAAGGATTGCGCGGATTGGAAAAGCGGATTTCGCAGATGAGCCGCTTTAATCTGCGGAATCCGTTTTCAAACTGAAGCTTTGCGCTGCGAATCCGCGTAATCATAAATAACAAGGAGGATTGATGCGCATCACGGTTCGGTCTGGGCGGATGGGACGGGTCCGCGGCGGGGTGCAGGTTTTTGCGGCGCTGGAGGGCGAGCAGCGTCCGGCACGCCTGCTGCCGGATTCCACGGCGCGCGACCAGGAGCTCAAACGGCTCGTGGCGGGCTCCGGGTTCCGCGGCGCCCCTAATGAGGTGTTGTTCCTGCCCCGCTCGGGCGGCGGGCAATGGGTGATAGTCGTCGGCCTGGGCAAGGAGAAGGAGCTGTCGCTGGAGCGCGTCCGGCAGTTCGGGGGCACGGCCGCCCGGGCGGTCCGCGCCCGCCGCTTCAAGGCGCTGGCCGTGCCGGTGCTGCGCGAGCGCGGGCTGGGTACGCCGGCGGCGGTGGCCCAGGCCCTCGTGGAGGGGGTGCTGCTCGGCCTCTACCAGTACACCAAGCTCAAGCGCGTGCCCAAGTCCGAGCAGGGCAAGCGGATTGACGCGGTGACACTCGTCGTGGAGCGCGCCGGCGATGTGGCCGCGGCGAAGCGCGCGGTCGAGAAGGCGAGGGTCATCGCCGAGGCGGTGGCGCTTGCCCGCGACCTCATCAACGGCCCCTCCAACATCGTGACGCCGACCTACCTCGCCCACCAGGCCCGCGCGCTCGCCAAGCAGTTCCGGCTGAAGTCCCGGATCATTCCGTTTGCGCAATTGAAGCGGCTGGGCTTCGGCGGCATCGTCGGGGTGGCGCAGGGGAGCAACCATCCCGCCCAGTTCATCGTGCTGGAGTACACCCCGTCCCGCGCGAAGGCGACCTTCGCGCTCTGCGGCAAGGGCATCACCTTCGACTCCGGCGGCATCAGCATCAAGCCCTCGGCGAAGATGGAGCAGATGAAGTACGACATGTCGGGGGCGGCGGCGGTCCTCGGAACGCTGAAGGCGGCGGCGACGCTGAAGCTGCCCTACCGCGTCGTCGGCATCATCGCCGCAACCGAGAACCTGCCCTCCGGCACCGCGCAGAAGCCCGGCGACGTCCTGAAAACGCTCTCCGGCAAGACGGTCGAGGTGCTCAACACCGACGCCGAAGGCCGCCTGGTCCTGGCGGACTGCCTGCACTACGCCAAGCGCTACAAGCCCGACTGCTGCGTCGATCTCGCCACGCTCACCGGGGCCTGCGTCGTCGCGCTGGGCGGCGAGGCGATCGGGCTCATGACGAAAGACGAGAAGCTCGCCGCGCGCATCAGCCAGGCGGGCAAGACGACGTACGAGCGGGTCTGGCGGCTGCCGCTCTGGGGCGAGTACGGGCCGGCGCTGAAGTCGGACATCGCCGATTTGCGCAACGTGACCAACACCGGCGAGGCCGGCACCATCACGGCGGGGAAGTTTCTTGAGGAGTTCGCCGAGGGGCTGCCGTGGGCGCACCTCGACATCGCCGGCACGGCCTGGATCGAGAAGGACAAGCCGTACATCCCGAAGGGCGCGGTCGGCATCGGCGTCCGCCTGCTCGTGAAACTGATGGAGAACTGGAAGTAGCCTGTTGGCCCGCAAACCCGGAGTCACCCATGCCAAATGCCGATGACGAGTTGAAGCAGCTCAAGCAGGTGCTCGAGATCCCATCCGGCAGAGAGTGGGAGGCGACCGTGCGGCTGCTCCTGCGGCTCATCGGCGAGGATCCGAACCGTGAGGGGCTGCGGCGTACCCCGCTGCGGGTGAAGCGCTCGTTCCAGTACCTGACCTCGGGCTACCGGTTGGACCCCGCGAAGATCCTCAACCGCTCCTTCAAGGTCAAGCACGACGAGATGGTCATCGTGAAGGACATCGATGTCTGGAGCCTTTGCGAGCACCACCTGCTGCCGTTCTTCGGGAAGTGCCACATCGCCTACATGCCGGACAAGCGGATCGTTGGCCTGAGCAAGATCCCGCGCCTGGTGGACGCGTTTGCCCGCCGGCTCCAGGTGCAGGAGCGGCTGACGGTGCAGATCGCGGAGGCCATCAACGAGCACCTCAAGCCGCTGGGGGTGGCCTGCGTCATCGAGGCGAGCCACCTCTGCATGATGATGCGCGGGGTGCAGAAGCAGAACGCCCGCGCCGTGACGAGCTCGATGCTCGGGCTCTTCCGCACCGACGTGAAGACCCGCTCGGAGTTCCTGACCCTCATCCGCTCGGAGCTGGCCTGAGCATGAAAAAGAAGTTAAAGGTTCGGGGTTCGGGGTTCGGGGTTCGGGGTGAATCGGTTTGCCCCCCACCCCCCACCCCCCACCCTGAACCCCAGACTCGGCTTGGTGTTGTCCTCATCGGGCATGGTGCGCCGGCCCTCGACTGCCCGCCGCAGCTCGTCGGTGAGTTGATGAGCCTGGAATGGCGCCAGGAGCATGCCGGCAGCCAGGGCCATCAGCTCGAGGGCCGGGCCGGGGAACTCGACGCCGCGATCCGGAACTGGCCGCGTCGGGCGGACAACGACCCGTACAAGCGCGGCCTCGAACAGCTCGCCGAGGCGCTGCGGCCGCTTCTGCCGACGGACCACTTCGTCATCGGGTACAACGAATTTTGCCGCCCGTCGATCTCGGAAGCGGTCGAGCAGGTCATCGGCACGGGTGCGGCGCGGGTGCTGGTCATCCCCACCATGCTGACCCCGGGCGGCGTCCATTCGGAAGTGGACATCCCCCGCGCGCTGGAGGAGCTGCGCCGGGCGCATCCGGCGGTGGCCATCGAGTATGTGTGGCCCTTCGACCTGCGCCAGGTCGCGGTACTGCTCGCCGCCCATGTGACGCGGGCCGCGCAGGCGTCGTCGGCGGCCGGATGACGCGCGCGGGACGGTGTGGTAGAATACCGTGATTCGATGAGCAGCAACGGGGCACCAGTGACCCAGCGGGAGCTCGCCCGGCAGGGCGCCGTCACCGACGCCATGGCCCGGGTGGCGGAGCGCGAAGGGCTGGAGACCGAGGTGATCCGCGCCGAGGTGGCCCGGGGGCGGATGATCATCCCAGCCAACATTCACCACCTCTCGACCAGCCTCGACCCGATGGGCGTCGGCCTCGCGGCCTCCGTCAAGATCAACGCCAACATGGGCAACTCAGCGCTGAGCTCCGGCATCGACGAGGAGCTGAAGAAGCTCCACATGGCGGTGCACTACGGCGCGGACACGATCATGGACCTCTCGACGGGCGGCGACATTCCGACCATCCGCCGGGCGATCATCGCGGCCAGCCCGGTGCCGGTCGGCACGGTGCCCATCTACGAGGCGGTCAGCCGCGTGAAGCGCGTCGAGGACCTCACGCCCGAGCTCCTGCTGCAGGTCATCGAGGAGCAGGCGGAGCAGGGCGTGGACTACATGACGATCCATGCGGGCATCCTCATGGAGCACCTGCCGCTCGTACAGGGGCGCATCACCGGCATCGTCAGCCGCGGCGGCAGCCTGCTGGCGCAATGGATGGCCGCGCACCGCGCCCAGAACCCGCTCTACGAGCGCTTCGATGACATCAGCGACATCCTCCGCGCGCACGACGTGTCCTACAGCCTCGGCGACAGCCTCCGGCCCGGCTGCCTCGCCGACGCCTCGGACGAGGCACAGCTGGCGGAGCTCAGCACCCTGGGCGAGCTGACCGAGCGGGCCTGGGCGAAGGGCGTCCAGGTGATGGTGGAAGGGCCGGGCCACGTGCCGATGGACCAGCTCGAGGCCAACGTGAAGCTCCAGCAGCGCTACTGCCGCGAAGCGCCGTTCTACACGCTCGGGCCGCTCGTCACCGACGTCGCACCCGGCTACGACCATATCACCTCGGCGATCGGCGCGGCGATGGTCGGCTGGTACGGCTCCAGCCTCCTCTGCTACGTGACGCCCAAGGAGCACCTCGGGCTGCCCAACGAAGAGGACGTGCGAGCCGGCGTCATCGCCTACAAGATCGCCGCCCACGCGGCCGACGTCGCCCGCGGCCGCCGGGGCGCTCGCGAGCGCGACGACGCGCTTTCGCGGGCGAGGTTTTCCTTCGACTGGGAGCGGCAGTTCGCGCTCTCGCTCGACCCGGACACGGCGCGCCGGATGCACGACGAGACGCTGCCGGACGGGTTCTACAAGGACGCCAAGTTCTGCTCGATGTGCGGTCCGAAGTTCTGTTCCATGCGCATCTCTCAAACAGCGGACAAGCTGCTCGACCCCTCGACTCGGCCCGTCGCTGCAATCGAGGAGGCCTCGCTCGGGGTCGTCCCGAGCGACCCGCCACGGTTCGTTGGCGGGGAGTCGAGGGACGACGCAACACCTGCGGCGCGACAACCGTCACCGACGGAGGGTTCTCGGCATGGGGATTGAGAAGCGGCTGGCGAAGCACCTGAAGCGGCTCAACAGGACGATCCAGAAGATCGTGGCGCGCTCGGTCGAGTTCGGCGAGCTGCGCAAGATGCTGCGCGAAGAGCAGGTGGAGCTGGCGATCTACGTCGTCCCGCTGATCGGCGGCAAGCCGGCGGGCGACGAGCTGTCGTTCGAGCTGACCGACACGGACAAGCACTTCCTCAAGCAGGCCGGCATCAAGTTCCAATAAGAGGATTACGCAGATTTTGAAGAACGATTTCGCAGATGATGACAAACAGCGTTTTAATCTGCGGAATCCGCTTTGAAGGGGCGCTCCTTCCTCTGCGAATCTGCGACATCACACACTAACTGAAGGAGTCCACATGCCCAAACGGTTCATCACGCTGGAGGACCTGGATCTTCCGACGGGGAAGAAGAGCCGCCTCTACCGGCTGCTCTACAAGTACGGGCCCGGCAACGGCCGGCTGATGGTCCTGCCCATCGACCAGGGGCTCGAGCACGGCCCGCGCGATTTCTTCGTGAACCCCGACAGCGCCAACCCCGAGTACCAGCTGCGGATTGCGCTGGAGGGCGGCTTTTCGGCGATCGCCTTCCAGATCGGGCTGGCCGAGAAGTACCTGAAGATGTTCGCGGGCAAAGTGCCGCTCATCCTGAAGATCAACGGCAAGACCGACATACCGCCGGACGACGAGGCGTTTTCGCCCTGTCACGCCTCGGTGGACGATGCGGTGCGGCTCGGCGCGGACGCCGTCGGCTACACCTGCTACATCGGCTCGCCGCGGCAGGACGAGGACTTCAGCCAGTTCGGGCGGGTGCGCCGCGAGGCAGAGCGGGCAGGCATGCCGCTCATCATGTGGGCGTACCCCCGCGGCAAGCACATGGAGGCCAAGGGTGGACGCGACAGCCTCTACGCGGTGGACTACGCCGCCCGCGTCGCCCAGGAGCTCGGCGCCGACGTGGTCAAGGTCAACTACCCGAAGATCGACGAGACGAAGAGTGCTGCGTACCCGAAAGAGTACCAGGACCCGAAGATCCTCAAGTGGACGAAGCGCGAGATGCTCGAACAGATGGTCAGCTCGGCCGGCCGCACGCTCCTCATCATGTCCGGCGGCTCGAAGCGGAACGACGAGCAGCTGATGGACGACGTCAAGGCCGCGCTGGAGGCCGGGGCCGCCGGCTTCATCTTCGGCCGGAACATCTGGCAGCGGCGCTTCGGCGAAGCGCTGGAGCTGGCGGGCAAAATCACCAAGGTCACCCAGGAAGTCAGCCGGCCAACGCCGAGCAAAGCTGCCTTGGTATAGCGGAGTCAAGCGACATGGCTCAGTTGACCAGAATCGCTGGCAAGTCCGAAATTCCTCCCGGCACAGGGAAAGTCGTGCAGGTCGGCGGACAGGCGGTCGCCGTCTTCAACTGCGACGGCGCCTTCTACGCCATGGACAACACCTGCAAGCACCGCGGCGGGCCGCTGGGGGAGGGGACGATCTCGGGCACCTCGGTGAGCTGCCCGTGGCATGGCTGGGAGTACGACGTCACCTCCGGGGCGTGCCACATGGACCCCGCCATCACCGTGCAGACCTTTCCCGTGACGGTGCAGGGAGACGACGTCCTGGTGTCCGTGTAGCATGTATTTCAAAATCGCCAACAGGATTTCGCCGATTTCGAGATGATGTCGCCGATAGGACATCCATCTGCGAAATCGATCCGCAATCTGCGGAATCACGTTGGGTGTTGAAATGGGTGCTAGCGAAAAAGAGATGACAGAGCGCGCAGTGGACTACGTGTTTCGGGTCGGCGGGGAAGGCGGCGAGGGGGTCATCAGCACCGGCGAGATGCTGACGCTGACCCTCGCGCGGGCCGGCTACGAGATCTACACCTTCCGCACCTACCCGGCGGAGATCAAGGGCGGCCACGCCAATTATCAAGTGCGCGCCTCGGGCTCGCTCCTCCTCTCATCCGGCGCCGCGGTGGATGTCCTGCTCGCCTTCAACCAGGAAGCGTACGACAAGCACATCAAGGACGTTCGCCCGGGCGGCGTCCTCATCTACGATTCGGACAGCTACACCCCACCACCTGTCGCCTCCGCCGGAGGCGGAGCTGCGCCGGACGGCGCAGGCCCGGTGGGCCAGCGAACAGGTGGTGGGGACACCCCGCCTGCCAGCGCGTCGATCATCGCCTACGGCGTCCCGCTCTCCTCCCTCGCGACCGAGAAGATCGGCGTCAAGCTCACGAAGAACATCGTCGCCTTGGGCGTCCTGTCCCAGCTCTTCGACATCTCGATGCCGGCCTTTGAAGAGCTGCTGCACGAGCGCTTCGGCCGCAAGGGCGAGACGATCGTCCAGAAGAACGTTCAGGCGCTGCGCGTGGGCGCCGAGTTCGTGAAGCAGCTCCAGAAGAAGGACGACATCCGACTCGGACCCGGACCGCGCAAGACGAAGGAACTTGTCCTCTCCGGCAACGAGTCGCTTGCCCTGGGGGCGATCGCGGCCGGCTGCCGGATCTACGCCGGCTATCCCATCACCCCGGCGACGGACATCATGGAGTTCTTGGCGAAGGAGCTGCCCAAGCTGGGCGGCTTCGTCGTGCAGACGGAGGATGAGATCTCGGCGCTGGGCACGGTGCTCGGCGCCTCGTACGCCGGCGTCAAAGCGATGACGGCCACCTCCGGGCCCGGCTTCTCGCTCATGACGGAGATGATCGGGCTGGCCGTCGTGGCCGAGATCCCGGCGGTCGTCGTGGACGTCCAGCGCGTCGGGCCCTCCACCGGCATGCCGACCAAGACGGAGCAGGGCGACCTGTACCTGGCCTGCTACGGCGGGCACGGCAACTGCCCCCGCATCGTCATGGCGCTGAATAACGTGGAAGACTGCTTCTACGGCATCATCCGGGCGTTCAACCTCGCCGAGCAGTTCCAGATGCCGGTGGTCGTGCTCTCCGACGCCTCGCTCGGCCACCGCAAGGCGACGGTGCCGGTGCCGGATCCCTCGCGCGTGCCGGTGGTCGAGCGCCGCAAGCCGGCCCCAGCGGAGCTCGTCAACTACAAGCGCTATGCCTTCACGCCGGACCACGTCTCGCCGATGTCGGTGCCGGGCCTGGAGGGGGGCGGCTACGTCGCCGAAGGGCTGGAGCACGACGAGCGCGGCTTCCCGGCGGCGTCCGACCATGAGAACCACCTGCGGCTCACCCGCAAGCGCTACGGGAAGTTCCAGGCCGTGGAGGCGGTCGCCAACGAGATGGTGCGTATCTACGGCGACCCGCACCCCGAGGTCGGCATCATCGGCTGGGGCTCGACCGAAGGGGTGATCCGCGAGGCGGTGCAGATGGCGCAGGCCAAGGGCTACTCCGTCGGCGCCCTCCACCCGAAGATCCTCTACCCCCAGCCGCTGGCCAAGCTCAAGGAGTTCATCGAGGGCACGAAGGCGGTCATCATCCCGGAGGTCAACTTCACCGGCCAGTTCGCCACGGCCCTGCGCAAGCGCTTCGCCTACGACTTCATCCAGCTCAACAAGTGCATCGGGCTGCCGTTCACGCCCAAGGAGATTTTCGACAAGATCGAGGAGGTCGCGACGCATGTCCACAACGGTCGCCGAGTTCACGCCGCAAGGGTATAAGACCGACGAGCACCCCATCTGGTGCCCCGGCTGCGGGGACTTCGGGGTGCTCGATTCGCTCTATAAATCCCTGGCGGGGCTCAAGGTCGACCCCAAGGACCTGGTGGTCGTCTCCGGCATCGGCTGCTCCGGCCGCACGCCGGGGTTCATCAGGTCCTACGGCTTCCACAGCGTCCACGGCCGCGTCCTGCCGGTCGCACTCGGCGTGAAGCTCGCCAACCCCGCCCTCCATGTCATCGGGGTCGGAGGGGACGGCGACGGCTTCGCCATCGGCGGGGGGCACATCCCGCACGCCGCGCGGCGCAACCCCGATATGATCTATATCGTCATGGACAACTCGACCTACGGCCTGACGAAGGGCCAGTACTCGCCGACCTCCCCCACCGGTTTCCAGGCCGGCTCGACGCCCTACGGCAATATCGAGCAGCCGCTCAATCCGCTCGCGATGCTGATCGCGTATGGGGCTACCTTCGTCGGACAGGGCTACTCGGGCAAGCCGAAGGAGCTCAGCGACCTGATCACGAAGGCGATGGAGCACAAGGGATTCGGGTTTCTGAACGTCATCAGCCCCTGCATCACCTTCTACAACACCTACAAGGTCATCCCGCCGCGCCTAGCCGAGATCCCGAAGGACCACGACCCAGCCAATCGCGTCAAGGCGTTTGAGCTGGCTCTCCAGACCGACCACCTCCGCCTGGGCATTTTTTACCAGGTCCGGCAGCCCACCTTCGAGGAGGGCGTGGCCGAGGTGATCAAGAAAGCCCAGGCGTCCAGCCGGCCGCGCCTGGACGAGATCTTTGCGAACTTCAGCTGAAACGCCAGTCCATCGCATGACATCTCCCGCAGCCGCCCGCCCATGAGGACGCGGCTCGAGCGCGATTCCCTCGGCACGAAGCGCGTGCCCGCTTCCGCCTACTACGGCATCCAGACCCTCCGCGCCGTCGAGAACTTTCCCATCAGCGGTCTGCGCCTGCCCGAGGAGATGGTGCGCGCCTACGCGCTCATCAAGAAGGCGGCCGCCCAGGCCAACGCGGCGATCGGCCTGCTCCCGCGCGACGCTGCCCGGGCGATTGCCCGCGCGTGCGATGAAATCCTCCGCGGCCGCTTCCGCGACCAGTTCGTCGTGGACGTCTACCAGGCCGGGGCGGGCACTTCGTTCAACATGAACGTGAACGAGGTGATCGCCAACCGCGCCAACGAGCTGCTGGGCGCTCCGCGCGGCAGCTACCGCCGGATCCGCCCCAACGACCACGTGAACATGGCGCAGTCGACGAACGACACGTTTCCGACGGCGATGCGCCTGGCCTGCCTGCTCGCGCTGGAGCCGCTGGGGGGCTCGATGGAGGGGCTCGAGCGCGCGCTGCGCGCCAAGGCGCGGCAGTTCGCTGGGGTGGTGAAATCGGGGCGCACCCACCTGCAGGACGCAGTGCCGGTCCGCCTGGGCCGCGAGTTCGGGGCGTACGCCCTGGCGGTCGCGAAGGCCCGCCGGCATATCCAGGAGACCGCCCGCGCGCTGTGCGAGCTCAACCTCGGCGGGACCGCCGTCGGGACGGGGATGAACACCCATCCCCGCTACCGGGCACTCGCCGTCGCCGAGCTCCGGCGGTGGATGCGGCTGCCGCTGCGGAGCGCCGAAGACATGATGGAGCGGACCCAGAGCCTGGGCGATTTCGCGCGGCTCTCGGGCGGCCTGCGCGTCTACGCCCTCGAGCTCATCCGCATCGCCAACGACCTGCGGCTCATGGCCTCGGGGCCGAATACGGGGTTCGGGGAGATCGACCTGCCGGCCATCCAGCCGGGCTCCTCCATCATGCCGGGGAAGGTGAATCCGGCCGTGCCGGAGATGGTGGACATGGTGGGGTTCCAGGTGCTCGGGCATGACGCCACGATCGCCGCGGCAACACAGGCCGGCCAGCTTGAGCTCAACGTCATGATGCCGGTGGCGGCCTACAACCTCCTGCAGGCGATCCATCTGCTGGCGAACGCTGGCCGCGTCTTCGCCGACCGATGCATCGCCGGTATTACCGCCAACCGCGAGCGGTGCGAGGCGCTGGCCCATCGGAGCCTGGCGCTCGTCACCGCGCTCAACCCGCATATCGGCTACCTCAACGCCGCCAAGATCGCCAAAGAATCGCTGAGGACGGGCCGCTCGCCTCTCGAGCTGGTCATCGAGCATAAGCTCATGCCGGCGGCTGCCGCCCGCAGGCTGCTCGACCCCACCCGGCTCAGTCGGTGATGGTCACGTTTGACGGGTCCTGCCGCTGCGCCACCCATGTCTGTCCTCCCCGCCAAAGCACTGTGGCGGGTCCGGGCAGACATGGGGCCCGGCTCCGCGTCACCCGTCAAACGTGACCACTACAGTCGACAACGTTTTCTGTCAGAATCGGTTGTGTTACAATGGCGTTTCTGCCGACATGGGTACCTCGAGCGCCCGTAGCTCACTTGGATAGAGCGCTTGGCTTCGAACCAAGAGGCAGCAGGTTCGAATCCTGCCGGGCGCGCGCTTTTAAATTTCTCGTTTCTGGGCCGCTAGCTCAACTGGTAGAGCAGGGGACTCTTAATCCCAAGGTTGATGGTTCAAGCCCATCGCGGCCCACCATTTTCGCGCGACGGCGCGAAAATGGTGATCCCGAGCCGCGCCGGAATCAGCCAGGCGCGGCGAGGGACACCAAAGAATCTTCGCGGGTTCCGGGCGGATGGCGAAATTGGTAGACGCGACGGCCTTAGGAGCCGTTGGGGCAACCCGTGGAGGTTCGAGTCCTCTTCCGCCCACGCATCACATGCGCGTCGCAGCGTTTGCGCGGGAGTAGCTCAGGGGTAGAGCGTCACGTTGCCAACGTGAATGTCGCGGGTTCAAATCCCGTCTCCCGCTCCACTTGACCACCCGGTTTCGCCTTGTCGTTCGTCTTCCCGAATCACGTGGGCTGTCTATAGAGGAGGAGTGTGAGAGCCGCAATGAACATCATGAGTTTCCTCGATGAGCGCGCGGTCACGACCGACCTGAAGGCGCAGCAGAACAAGGAAGAGGTGATCCGCGAGCTGGTCGAGTTGCTGGTGCAGGCGGGGTCCATCAAGGAGAAGGACGGCCACAAGCTGGTCCAGATCCTGATGAAGCGGGAGTCGCTGGGCTCCACGGGCATCGGCCAGGGAGTGGCGATTCCGCATGGCAAGTCGGACTGCGTCACGAAGCTGGTGGCCGCCTTCGGCGTGTCGCGCGCCGGTGTTGCGTTCGACTCCCTCGACGGGGAGTCCGTCACCCTCTTCTTCCTCCTCGTGGCTCCCGAGGACTCGGCCGGGCCGCACCTTAAAGCGCTCGCCCGCATCTCCCGCCTCCTGAAAGACAAGCACTTCCGCGACAGCCTCCGGGCCGCCCGTGATGAGAAACTCCTCGTCAGGATTATCCGCGACGAAGACGAACGGCGCCACTAACCCGTTAAGCCCGTTGTGCCCGTTGAGCCGGTTTTGCCGGTTCAGGCCAACGGGCTCAACGGGCCTAACGGACTCAACCGGCCCAACGGTTCCATGAAGCCGATGCAGTTTCTGAAGTGGCTGTACCCCGGCATGCGGGTCAAGCGGTGGCTGGGCATCGCCCTCGCCGGGGTCCTGTGCTTCGGCATCGGCTCAGCGCTGCTGCCGGTCGAAGGCGGCATCCTCCTCCGCCTGACCAGCCTCGTCCTGCTCCTCACCGGCTTGATGGGCCTCGTCTTCGGGGTGGGCCTGATGGTCCGCTCGCTCCTCGAGGCGGTCACCCCCGGCCACTCCGGCAGCCTGGTGGAGCTCGTCTTCCAGCAGCGCTACCTCGAGCGCGGCCCGAAGGTGGTCGTGATCGGCGGGGGAACGGGGCTGTCGACGCTCCTGCACGGCCTCAAGAAGTACACCACCAACATCACCGCCATCGTGACGGTTGCCGATGATGGAGGCAGCTCCGGCCGGCTGCGGCAGGAGTTCGACATGCTCCCCCCGGGCGACATCCGCAACTGCCTCGTGGCGCTGGCGGACACGGAGCCGCTGATGCAGCGGCTCTTCCAGTACCGGTTTGCGGAGGACTCCGCCCTCCAGGGCCACAACTTCGGCAACCTCTTCATCACCGCCATGACGAAGATCACCGGCGACTTCGAGCGCGCCGTCCGCGCCTCCAGCAAAGTCCTCGCCATTCGCGGACGGGTGGTGCCGTCGACGAATACCAAGGTCCGGCTGGCGGCGGAGCACGTGGACGGCACCGTGACGCTCGGCGAATCCAAGATCTCGAAGGCGCCTGCGGCCATCCGCCGGATCTACCTGGAGCCGACGTCGTGCCAGCCGACCGAAGACGCGCTGGCGGCCATCCGGGACGCCAACGCCGTCGTGCTGGGCCCCGGCTCGCTCTACACCAGCATCATTCCCAACCTGCTCGTGGAGCGGATGGTGGACGCCATCGTGACCTCGAAAGCGCTGAAGATCTATATCTGCAATGTGATGACCCAGTCCCGGGAGACGCACGGCTTCGGCGCGAGCGATCACATCCGGGCGCTCGTCGCGCACACCAATCCCGGCATCGTCCAGCTGTGCATCGTCAACACCGAGCCGGTGCCCGACGCACTCCTTGAGCGGTACCGGGAGGAGGGAGCCTACCCCGTGGGGGCCGACGTGGAGAAAATCCGCTCCCTCGGCTACCAAGTGGTCGCGGACAACATCATCAGCACGGAGAACTACGTGCGGCACGACGCCGACAAGGTCGCCTCCATCATCATCCAGCTCCTCGTCGGCTCGCGCGTGCCGCTGGCCGCGCAGGGCGTAGCGGGTGGCCGGAGCCAGACGGGAGAATGATCCCACCACCTGCGCCGGCCTGCCGGTGGCAGGCCCGAATGCCAACAGGACCGACATGAATTCCACGCATCGCGCCGCCGCATTCGTCGCGGCGGCCCACGAGCAATACGCAACGAGCCGCCGTGTGGCGCAGGTGGTGGGATGAGCGCGCCCGTCACCCTGCTCATGGCGGTCCACTGCCACCAGCCGGTCGGCAACTTCGGCTTCGTCTTCGAGGAGGCGTTCGCGAAGGCGTACGATCCCTTCCTCGCCGCGCTGGAGCGCCACCCCGGCGTGCGCCTCGCACTCCACTACAGCGGCTGTCTGCTCGACTGGCTGGCGGAGCACCGGAGCGCGTTTCTGGACCGCGTGCGCGCGCTGGTCCGCCGCGGGCAGGTAGAAATACTCGCCTCCGGGTACTATGAGCCGATCCTCCCGCTCATCCCGGAAGCGGACCGGCAGGGGCAGCTGGCCGCCATGCGCGAGGCCATCCGCCATCACTTCGGCGATGACGCGACGGGGGCCTGGCTCACCGAGCGCGTGTGGGAGCCCGACCTGCCGGCCACCCTCTCAAGGGCGGGCCTGCGCTATACGATGGTGGACACCAACCAGTTCGCGCCGGCCCGCCCCTGGCTGCCCCGCGCGCTCCAGGTGCAGGACGACGCCTTCTGGGATCTACTGGGCTACTACGCGACCGAGCACGCCGGCGAGTCGGTCTTGCTGTTTCCCGCCTCGAAGCGGCTGCGCTACTCCATGCCCTTCGCCCAGGTCGGCGAGACGCTCGCGTTTTTGAAGCGGCTGCAGCGGCAGGAGCCGGTTGCCGTCACCTTCGCGGATGACGGCGAGAAGTTCGGCCTCTGGCCCAAGACCTACCGGTGGGTCTATGAGGAGGGCTGGCTGGACCAGTTCTTCAGCGCGCTGGAACGGGAGAACGAGTGGCTTGCGACGACGACCTTCCGCGACCACGTGAAGGCCGAGCCGCCGTCCGGCCGCGTCTATCTGCCCTGCGGCAGCTATGAGGAGATGCTCGAGTGGTCGGGCGGCTATTTCCGGAACTTCTTCACGAAGTATCCGGAGGCAAGCGCGATGGAGCAGAAGATGCTCCGCGTGAGCAGAGCGATCACCATGCTGAAAGAGGATCAGGGATTGGGGATCAGGGATCGGGGCAAAGGCCGGAAACCCCGAACCTCGAACCCCGAACCCCGAACCAAGGAGCGCGAGCAGTTGCTCCAGGAGGCGGAGCGGCAGCTATACGCGGGGCAGTGCAACTGCGCCTACTGGCACGGCGTCTTTGGCGGGCTCTACCTCTCCCACCTGCGGCGCGCCGTCTACGCGCATCTCTTGACCGCCGAGCGGCTCGCCGGCCAGGCGGCCGGACGGGAGGCGGTGGCGAGGGTGCTGGACGCGGACGCGGACGGACAGCCGGAGTGCGACCTGGCGACCCCCGACATGCGCCTCCTGCTGGATCCGGCCGAGGGCGGCACGATCACGGAATGGAGCCTCTACGAGCCGGCCGTCAACCTCCTCGACACGCTCAGCCGCCGGCCTGAACCATACCACGAGAAGCTCCGGACGAAGGCGGCGCACGCCCAAGCGGCCGCCGGCTCCTCGCCCACCAGCATCCACGACATCCTGGGCGTCAAAGAAGCGAACCTCGACGCGCACCTCCTCTACGACAGCCACCGGCGCAGCGCCTTCCTGGACTACGCGTTTCAGGCCATGCCGACGCTCGACGAGGCCGTCCGCTCAACCTGGACGGAGCGGCGGCTGTGGCCGTCCGGCCCATTCTCGCTGCTGCCGCCGTTACCCCGGCGCGGCGCCGCGGAGCCGCTGAGCGTCCGGATGGTCCGCGAGCTGCCGGGCGGGGGACAGATCCGCAAAACAGTGCGGATGGAGGCCGCCTCCCCCGCGCTGGACTGCGCGTATGAGCTGGAGGGGACGGAGGCCCGCGTCGTTGCGCTGGAGTTTAACCTGTCGCTGCGCGATGAGCGCTTCCTCACGCACCCGGGCGAGCTGACGGCGGCTGCGCAGTGGACGCTCGCCGAACCGTCGCTCGGCGTCAGCCTGCGCCTCGTCCTGGATCCTCCGGCGACGCTGTGGCACTTTCCCGTGGAGACGGTCTCCGAATCGGAAGAGGGGTTGGAACGGACGTATCAGGGGCTGGCCGTCATCTGTCTCTGGAGCGTTCCTCCCGGATCTTCCTGGCGGAGCCGCGTCCGATGGGAAGCCCGCCGGTCACCTGATTCCCCATTCCCCATTGGTCATTGTTGATGCCCGCCGTCCAGCGAACCGTCACCGTGATTCACCGCCAGGGCTTGCATGCCCGGCCGGCCGCGCTCTTCGTCCAGTTGGCGAAGACCTTCCAGAGCCGCATCACGGTCAAGAAGGGGCGCAAGATCGTGGATGGCAAGTCCATCATGGGCCTGCTGACGCTGGCCGCCGGCCGCGGAGCGCGGATCGCCATCGTCACCGATGGCCCGGATGCGGCCGACGCCCTGGAGCGGCTCGTCGAGTGCGTCACGCAACCGCTCGAGGAGGGGCCGGAGCACACGTGATGACTTCCCTCAAAGGCATCCCCGCCGCTCCGGGCGTCGCGATGGGCAAGGCGCTCTTCTTCGACAGCGAAGCCGTGTCCGTGCCCCGCCGCCCCATCACGCCGGAGCAGGTCTCGGCCGAAGTCCTGCGTTTCGAGGAGGGGCTCATCAAGACGCGGCACCAGATTCTCGGCATCCAGAAGAAGGTGTCCGAGGAGCTCGGGCAGGAGCACGCGGAGATCCTCAACGCCCATCTGCTCGTCCTCGAGGACCAGTCGCTGCGGGAGGAGATCATCCAGGGCCTCAAGGCCCACCTCCTCAACGTCGAGGCGATCTTCAACGACGTCATCCGGCGCCATCTGCGGGCGTTCTCCAAGACCGAGGACGAGTACCTCCGCGAGCGCACCGCGGATATCGAGGACGTCCGCAAGCGCGTCCTGCGCAACCTGCTCGGCCAGCAGTCGGACACGCTGGCCCACCTCGAAGAGTCGGTCATCATCGTGGCGCGCGACCTCTCGCCCTCGGAGACGGCGCAGATGCACCGCAGCCACGTGCTCGCCTTCGTGACGGACATCGGCGGCCGGACGAGCCACACGGCCATCATGGCCAAGTCGCTCGAGATCCCGGCGGTCGTGGGCCTCGAGGTGGCGACGAAGCGGATCCAGAAGGGCGACTTCCTCATCGTGGACGGCACGCGGGGGGAGGTCATCATCGACCCGGACCCGCCGACGGTCAAGCGCTACGAGGTCGAGCAGCGGCGCCACCAGGAGGTCAACCGGCAGCTCCTCCAGCTCAAGGACCTGGCGGCGGAAACGCTCGACCGCCACACGGTGGTCCTGTCCGCCAACATCGAGCTGCCCGACGAGGTGCCCTCGGTGATCGCGCACGGGGCCGCCGGCATCGGCCTCTTCCGCACCGAGTTTCTGTACCTCAACCGCGGCGACTTCCCGACCGAAGAGGAGCAGTTCCAGGCCTACAAGACGGTCGTCGAGCAGCTCAAGCCGCACCCCGTCATCATCCGGACCATGGACCTGGGCGGCGACAAGTTCCTCTCGCCCCTGCGGTTGCCCTCGGAGATGAATCCCTTCATGGGCTGGCGGGCGATCCGCTTCAGCCTGGCGCGCCCGGACATTTTCCGCATCCAGCTGCGCGCCGTCCTGCGCGCCAGTGTGGCCGGCAACCTGAAGCTGATGTACCCGATGATTTCCGGCGTGGAGGAGCTGCGCCGCGCCAATGAGATCCTCACGGAAGTGGAGCAGGAGATGACCCGGGAAGGGATCCCGTTCAACAAGGACCTCGAGGTGGGGGCGATGATCGAGGTGCCCTCCGCCGCGATGACGTGTGACTTGCTAGCACCAGAGGTGGACTTCTTCTCGATCGGGACGAACGACCTCATCCAGTACGCCCTGGCGGTGGACCGGGTGAACGAGAAGATCGCCTACCTCTACGAGCCGACCCACCCTGCCATCCTCCGGCTCGTCAAGCGGATCATCGACACGGGCCACGCGGCGAACATCTGGGTCGGGATGTGCGGCGAGATGGCCGGCGAGCCCGTGCTGAGCCTGCTGCTGCTCGGCATGGGGCTGGACGAGTTCTCCACCTCGCCCGTCCAGTTGCCGATCATCAAGCAGGTCATCCGCTCCGTCGAGCAGTCCTTCGCGCAGTCCGTCGCCGAGCAGGTGCTGAAGCTGCGGACGGGCAAGGAGGTGGAGGCGTTCCTCCTCGCCAGCCTGAAGCAAGTCGCGCCCGTCCTCGTCGAATAACCGCCATGCACCAGCCGGATTTTATCCAAAATTAGCCGATGGCGATCACGGCAATTCTCCTGGCTGCCGGCTACGCGACGCGGCTCTACCCGCTGACGAAGGACCGGCCGAAGGCGCTGTTGCCGCTCGGCTCCGGCACCATCCTCGACGGGGTCATCCGCACGCTTC
>Ga0155207_116_pt2 | contig 18936 bp, 20 predicted proteins | sample RifCSPhighO2_02_FD_106175 | JGI IMG/M metagenome (GOLD analysis project Ga0155207, IMG submission 106175) | Omnitrophica WOR_2 bacterium RIFCSPHIGHO2_02_FULL_67_20
GATGGGCTGGCCGAGCTACCACAAGCCGATGCGCCTAAGCGGCCAGTTTTCGAGCCTGGAAGAGCAGCGCCGGCGCCCGCCGACCGTCGAGGAGATCGCCGAACCCGGAGTGGACCGGTTCTGGGAAGCGGTCTATTGGGCCGACCACTATCTTCCCTTTGTTGAGGCGGTATACGGCTCGTCAGCCTACGCCTATGTGGAGCCGGGCGCGGTCCAGGAGATCTACGTGACGCCCTTCGGATACCTCATTAAGAAAAAAGTCTCCTGACCTATCTTCTTAATCGAGAGCATGTTATAAGCGTTCGCCCATCCGTTTTTCATCGCTCCCGGTTTTGACACCAGCGTCCATCTATGTTAAAATGCCATCTGCAGTGAAAGCACGCCTGTGCGTCACACGTTTCGCTTGCCGCCACCTACCTCGACTGTGCTCGCCGTCCGCCTGCCCCAACCCGGGGAGAGGCCGCCGCATACTACTCCAAGAGTTTTAGCCCCGAGCCGACGATGATCGCACGATACACGTTGCCGAAGATGGGCTCGCTCTGGAGCGACGAGCATCGGCTGCGCGTCATGCTGGACGTGGAGCTGCTCGTCCTCGACGCCCAGGCCGCGCTCGGGCTCGTGCCGCGGCGCGCGGTGGCGGCGATCCGACGCCGGGCCACGGTCAGCCTCGCGCAGGTCGCCCGGCGCGAGGCGGACACGCGCCACGACGTCATCGCGTTCATCGAATCGCTCGAGGAGCGGGTGGGTCCCTACGGCCGTTACCTCCACTTCGGATTGACCTCCAGCGACGTGCTGGACACCTCGCTCGCCGTGCTGCTGCGCCAGGCGACGGAGCTCCTGCTCGCCGACCTGCGCGGCCTCCTCGCCGCACTCGCCGTCCTGGCCCGGCGCCACAAGCGGACGATCATGATCGGCCGCACCCACGGCGTGCACGCCGAGCCGACCACGTTCGGGTTGAAGCTCGCGGTCTTCTACGACGAGTTCCGGCGGCACCTCGCGCGCCTGGAGCGGGAAGGCCGGGCGGTCAGTATCGGCAAGATCTCCGGGGCGGTGGGGACGTTCGCCAACGTGGACCCGGCGGTCGAGCGCGCCGTCTGCCGGCGGCTCTCCCTGACGCCGGCGCCCATCTCCACGCAGATCGTCCAGCGGGATGTGCACGCGGCCTACGTCGCCGCACTCGCGCTCCTCGGCGGCAGCCTGGAAAAGCTCGCGGTCGAGATCCGCCACCTCCAGCGCACCGAGGTCCGCGAGGTGGAGGAGCCCTTCGGCCACGGGCAGAAAGGCTCCTCGGCGATGCCGCACAAGCAGAACCCCATCGCCTGCGAGCGCGTCACGGGATTGAGCCGGCTCCTGCGTGGCTACGCCGTGGCCGCGATGGAAGACATCCCGCTCTGGCACGAGCGGGACATCAGCCACTCCTCGGTGGAGCGGGTGATCCTGCCCGATGCGACGATCACGCTCGACTACATGCTCCAGACGATGACCGGCGTCCTGCGCGGCCTCGTCGTCCATCCCGACCGGATGCGCGCCAACCTCGAGAGCACGCGGGGGGTGTCCGCCTCGGGCCAGGTGCTCCTGGCGCTGATGCGGCAGGGCCTCTCCCGCACACGGGCCTATGAGCTGGTCCAGCGCTGTGCCTTGGCGGCGTGGCGCAACGGGAGCCACTTCAGCGACGTGCTCCTGCGCGACCCGGAGATCCGCAAGCGGCTGACGCCGGCGGCGGTGCGGCGGTGCGTCAGCCCGGAGCGGCATCTGAAGCATGTGGATCGAATCTTTAAGCGAGTGGGGCTGTGATGAACGCGTCGCAGGTCGCAGGTCGCAGGTCGCAGGTCGGATTCAACGCCGTATCCCTCGCCATACTGCTCTGCGCCTCCGGGTGCGTGCGGCGGTCGCTGACGATCCGCACCGACCCGCCGGGTGCCTCGGTGTACGTCAACGACCAGCTCAAAGGCGAATCGCCCGTCACCTACGACTTCGTCTGGTACGGGTGGCACCGGGTCATGGTGCGCAAGGAGGGCTTCGAGCGGGTGGAGGATCGCAAGCTCCTGAGCTCACCGGTGTATCTCTGGATGCCCTTCGACCTGGCGATGGAGCTGCTGCCGTTTCCGATCCGCGATGCGCGGACGTGGAGTTACACGCTCTCGCCGGCCGCCATCCCCGCCACCCCGACGCCGCCCCAGACGTTCATCACGGAGCCCAGCGATGCCCTACGGTGAGAAGCTCTACGAAGGCAAGGCGAAGATCCTCTATGCGACGGAGGATGCCGCACTCGTCGTCCAGTATTTCAAGGATGACGCCACCGCGTTCAACGCCCAGAAGCGCGGCACGATCGTCGACAAGGGGGTCGTCAACAACCGCGTGTCCAGCGCCCTCTTCACGTACCTGGAGGGGCGCGGTATTTCCACGCACTTCGTCAAGCAGCTCGATGACCGCTCCATGCTGGTGAAGCGGCTCCAGATCGTGCCGCTCGAGGTGACGATCCGGAATATCACGGCGGGCGGGATGTCGCGCCTGCTGGGCATCGAGGAAGGGATGGTCCTGAAACCCCCGGTCTTTGAGTGGCACTACAAGAGCGACGCGCTGAATGATCCGCTCATCAATGACGACCACATCCTCGCGATGGGGTGGGCCACGGCGGCGGAACTGGCCCACATCCGCGCCGAATCGTTCAAGGTCAACGACGCGCTCAAGGCGTTCTTCTTCGAGCGGCAGATCGACCTCGTGGACTTCAAGCTGGAGTTCGGGCGGTGGAGCCCCGCGGGGGCGTCACGCGGGGCGGAATCCCGAGTGAGCCCGTCAGGGCGAATCGAGGGAGCGCCTCAGCAGATTCTCCTCGGCGATGAGATTTCCCCCGACACGATGCGGTTGTGGGAGCACGGGACGCGTCGCAAATTGGACAAGGACCGGTTTCGACGGGATCTGGGCAGCGTGGAGGAGGCGTACCAGGAAGTGCTGCGCCGCGTCATCGGCGAGCCCCAGCCGACGAAGGCGACGGCCGGATGAGTCAGTTGAGCCCGTTGAGCCGGTTGAGCCCGTTGGTGGAAGCCGGTGGTTGACCGATCAACGGGCCTAACGGGCTCAACGGGCCTAACGGGCTAAACAAACCATGCGAGCACACGTCTACGTTACGCTCAAGCCCGGCCTGCTCGATGCGCAAGGGAAGACCATCAAAAGCGCGCTCGAATCGCTTGGCTTCAAGGGGGTGAAGGAGGTCCGGGTGGGGAAGTACCTGGAACTTGACCTCAACCACGGCGGCACGAAGGCCGCCAAGCGGGATGTTGCGCGGATGTGCCAGAAGCTCCTCGCGAATCCTGTGGTGGAAACGTATCAGATCGCGATTGACCAACGCTGAGTCCCCATGGCGAGGATGAGGAAGAAGATCTTCGTGCACAAAGCACGGTCATGGGCCGATGCCGAGCGGTTTGATCGCTGGTTTTGGCGGCAGGCTGGGGCGGCGGCGCGTTTTTCCGCCCAGTGGCTCATGGTGGTGGACTACCTAAAACTTCGAGGGAAATCGGGTGTTCAGCCAAGACTACGAAGATCTATTCAAAGTATTAAACGCGCATAAGATTAAATACCTTGTGGTCGGAGCGCACGCCGTCACTTTTTACACCGTGCCCCGGTTCACGAAAGACCTCGACGTATGGATTCCCCCAGCGCTCAACGATGCTGCCCAGGTGTGCAATGCCCTGAAAGCGTTTGGCGCTCCTTTACGTGATCTGACGGTGAAAGATTTTGAAGATCCCTCCACGATACTGCAAATCGGTGTCGCGCCAGTTCGCATTGACATCATGCTTGATGTGCCAGGCATTTCGTGGGAACAAGCGTGGAAGCATCGGAGAAAAAGCCGGTATGGCAAGGCTCCGGTTCACGTCTTGGGATTCTCCGAATTGATCCAGGCGAAAAAAGCCACCGGCAGACCTCAAGATAAATTAGATCTGGCGAAGTTAACCAAGCAGCAAAAAAATCGAAAATGAAATTCGGTGTGGTGGTGTTCCCGGGCTCGAACTGCGACCAGGACTGCCTGTACGTCGCGCGCGATGTGCTCGGCCAGAGCGTGGTCGAGCTCTGGCATCAGGAAACGTCGCTCAAGGGCTGCGACGCCGTCGTCCTGCCGGGCGGGTTCAGCTACGGCGACTACCTGCGCACGGGGGCCATCGCGCGTTTCTCCCCGATCATGCGCGCCGTGACGCGCTTCGCCCGCGACGGCGGGCTCGTCCTCGGCATCTGCAACGGCTTCCAGATCCTGCTCGAGGCGGGGCTCCTGCCGGGCGCCATACTGCGCAACACGGGCCTGCGGTTCATCTGCCGGTTCGTGACGCTGCGGGTCGAGCGGACCGACACTCCGTTCACCAACCGGTTCCAGCCGGGCCAGGTGATCCGCCTGCCCATCGCGCACAACGAAGGCCGGTATATCACAGATGAGAAGATGCTCCGTCAGATCCAACAGCAGATCGTCTTCAGATATTGCGATGAAGGCGGACGACTCGCGGGGGCAGCGAATCCAAACGGTTCAACCGACTTCATCGCGGGGATCTCGAACGCGAGGGGCAATGTGCTGGGGATGATGCCGCACCCGGAGCGCGCATCCGAAGCCGCGCTCGGCTCGGAGGACGGCCGAGTGGTGTTTGAGTCCATGCTCGAGGCGATGGCCCATGCCTAGCATCACGATGGCAAAGCGCAGGAATTTCGGATTGCGGATTGCGGATTTCGGAGCGAAGAACGGCCATCCGAAATCCGAAATCACAAATCCGAAATCCGATGCACCCATTGCGCTTCTTAAGCGGGTGGCCAAGTCCCACAATCTTACCGAGGACAACTGGCGGCACATCGTCAAGGTGCTGGGCCGAGAGCCGACGCTGACCGAGGTGGGAATTTTTGGTGTTACTTGGTCGGAGCACTGTAGTTACGCGAGCTCGAAGCCCTACCTCAAGACCTTTCCGACGACCGGCTCGCGTGTCCTGGTGCCTGCCGGCAAGGAGAACGCGGGCCTCGTGGATGTGGGCGATGGCCTGGCGGTCGCGTTCAAGGTAGAGAGCCACAACCACCCGTCGGCGGTCGAGCCGCACGCGGGCGCGGCGACCGGGGTGGGCGGCATCATCCGCGACATCTTCACGATGGGGGCGCGGCCCATCGCCCTCTTCGATTCGCTGCGCTTCGGTCCGCTGCAGGATGCCCGCACGCGCTTCCTGCTGGAGGGGGTGGTCAAGGGCATCGCCGACTACGGCAACGCGGTCGGGGTTCCCACCGTGGGCGGGGAGATTGCCTTCGATGCATCGTACCGCGACAACCCGCTCGTCAACGTCATGTGCATCGGCCTGGTGAGCGCCAAGAAGATTGCGCGCGCCCGCGCCGCCGGGCCCGGCAACCCGGTGCTCTACGTCGGCTCCTCGACGGGCCGGGACGGCCTGGGCGGGGCGAGCTTCGCCTCGCGCAAGATCACCGAGGGCTCGGACGCGGACCGGCCCGCGGTGCAGATCGGCGATCCGTTCGCCGAGAAGTGCCTCATCGAGGCGACGCTGGAAGCACTCGCCACCGGCGACATCGTGGGCATCCAGGACATGGGGGCCGCGGGGCTGACCTGCTCCAGCTGCGAGATGCCGGCCAAGGCCGGCACCGGCCTCGAAATCGACATCGCCCAGGTGCCGCGGCGCGAGGCTGGGATGATCCCACCACCTGATGCTGGTCGGCGCCGCCGACCAGGATCGCGAAGCGATCCGGCCTCCGGCCTCGCATCAAGTGGTGGGATGACGCCCTACGAGGTCATGCTCTCGGAGTCGCAGGAGCGGATGCTGCTCGTCGCCAAGCGCGGCCGCGAACACGCCGTCGCCAAGATCTTCGCGAAGTGGGGGCTCAACGCCGTCGAGATCGGCCGCGTGACGGCTGACGGTCGGCTGCGGGTCCGGGACGGGGAGGCGGTCGTCGCGGACATCCCGGTGAAGCCACTCACCGATGACGCGCCGGTCTACCACCGGCCGGTGCGCCGGCCGCGCGCTCTGGCCGCGTCACAGCGCCTCGTGCTCTCGCGCCTACCGCAGCCGCGCGAGTACGGCTCAACCCTCCTCTCGCTGCTGGGCTCGCCGACCATTGCGGACAAGGCGGCCGTCTACGAGCAGTACGACCACATGGTGCAGACGAACACCGTCGTCCTCCCCGGCCGCGCCGACGCGGCGGTGCTGCGGCTAAAGGGGACGGACCGGTGGCTCGCCGCCACGACGGACGGCAACGGCCGCTGCTGCGCGCTCGATCCCTACGAGGGCGGCAAGCTCGCCGTGGCCGAGGCGGCGCGCAACCTCGTCTGCGTCGGGGCCAAGCCGCTGGCCGTCACCAACTGCCTCAACTTCGGCAGTCCGCTGGATCCGGAGATCATGTGGCAGTTCAAGGAGTGCGTGCGCGGGATCGGCGACGCCTGCCGCGCCTTCGCAACACCGGTGACCGGCGGCAACGTGAGCTTCTACAACGAGGGGCCGCGGGGAGCGATCGACCCGACGCCTGTCATCGGCATGATCGGCCTGATTCAGGGCAATAGCGCTCAGGGCTCAGGGTTCAGGGCTCAGGGGAAGGGCCCCGAGCCCCGAGCCCAGAGCCCCGAGCTGCTGACGGCATGTTTCAAGCAGGAGGGCGACGCCATTGTTCTCCTGGGGGAGACCCGCGAGGAGCTTGGCGGCAGCGAATACCTGGCGCGCATCCATGGCCGCAAGGCGGGCAGGCCGCCGCGCGTGAACCTTGAGCAGGAGCGCGCACTCCAGCAGTTGATGGTCGCCGCGGCCGCGGAGGGTCTGCTCGCCTCGGCGCACGACTGCTCCGAGGGCGGGCTGGCAGTCGCGCTGGCGGAATCGTGCATCATGGATCCAGACCGACCGATCGGCGCCACCATTTCGCTCCGGGCTCCGGGCTCCGGGCTCCGGGCAACTGTCCCGAGCCCCCAGCCCCGAGCCCCCAGCATCCGAACTGACGCGCTGCTCTTCGGCGAATCGGCGGGACGGATCGTCGTCAGTTGCGCGCGGCGCTTCGCAGAGCCGCTCATGCGCCTGGCCGCCCGGCACGCCGTCCCGGCCGCGGTCATCGGCCGCGTCGGCGGGCCACGCCTGGTGATTGGTTCCTGGATCGACGCGCCGGTGGACGAGCTGAATCAGGCCTGGCGCACTGGACTGCAAAACGCGCTCGGGGCTAAGGGCTCTGGGCTGGGGGCTGGTTAATGGAGCCCCGAGCCCCGAACCCCGAGCCCCGAACCCCGAGCCAAATAGATGGACGATAGCGTTAAACACTATTGCGGGCTCTTCGGCGTCTACGGGCACCGGGACGCGGCGCGCCTGACGTACCTCGGCCTCTACTCGCTCCAGCACCGCGGCGAGGAGGCGGCGGGCCTCGTCACATGGGACGGCAAGACCAAGACGATGCACGCCCACAAGGCGATGGGGCTCGTGTCCGAGGTGTTCAACGAGCAGACGCTGCACCAGCTCCCGGGTCGGATGGCGCTGGGCCACACCCGCTACTCGACAACCGGTGCGAGCACCCTGAAGAACTCGCAGCCGCTCGTCGTCACCTACGCGAAGGGCGGGCTTGCCGTCGCGCACAACGGCAACCTGGTCAACGCCTATGAGCTGCGCCGCGACCTGGAGGCGCACGGCTCGATCTTCCAGACGACGGTGGACAGCGAGATCATCCTCCACCTCTTGGCGCGGGCGACGAACGCCTCGTTCGATGACGACCTGGTCGAGTGCCTCCACAAGCTCAAGGGGGCGTTCTCGCTCATTTTTATGACCGAGCGGGAGCTCATCGGCGCGCGGGACCCGAACGGCTTCCGCCCCCTGTGCATCGGCAAGCTCAACAAGACGACCGTCCTCGCTTCGGAGACCTGCGCCTTGGACATCATCGGCGCCAAGTTCGTGCGGGAGGTCCAGCCGGGCGAGGTCGTCGTCATCGGGCCGAGCGGGATGCGCTCGCTCTGGCCATTCAAGGAACAATCGACCGACCTCTCCCACTGCCTCTTCGAGCACGTGTACTTCGCCCGGCCGGACTCCCTCGTCTTCGGCGAGAGCGTCCAGGCGGTGCGGGTGAAGCTCGGCCGTCAGCTGGCGCGGGAGCACCCGGTCAAGGCGGATCTCGTGATGCCGATCCCGGACTCCGGCAACTTCGCCGCACTCGGCTACAGCCTGGAGTCGGCGATCCCCTTCGCCATCGGGATGATCCGCAACCACTACGTCGGCCGGACGTTCATCCAGCCGGCCCAGGAGATCCGCGACCTGAAGATCCGGGTGAAGTTCAACCCCATCAAGGAGATCATCGAGGGCAAGCGGCTCGTCATCGTGGACGACTCCATCGTGCGCGGCAACACGACGCGGGCGCGCGTGAAGAGCCTGCGGGAGGCGGGGGCGAAGGAGATCCACATGCGGGTGAGCTGCCCCCCGACGAAGTTCTCCTGCTTCTACGGCATCGACTTCCCGACGAAGAAGGAGCTCATCGCCAACACGCTCTCTCTCGAGGAGATCCGAAAGTTCATCGGGGTCGAGAGCCTCGGCTACCTCTCGCAGGAGGGGCTGCTGAAGGCGGTCCGCCAGCCGGCGGACTACTGCACCGCGTGTTGGACCGGACAGTACCCCATCCCGTTCGGCGGCGAAGGCGATAAGTACGCGCTCGAGAAGACGTCGGGACAAGGGTGCCGCTGAGGAGCACAATCTACACGTGTCACGTGTTAGGTGTCACGTGTCACGTGAAAGCCAAAGGAGCGTGAACGGGACGTGTGATGGCGCGGCAGTCAATATTGCTGTGACGTAACACGTGACACGTTTCACGTGACACGACCGTGGCGATTACCTATCGTTCGTCCGGTGTGGACATCGACGCGGCGGATGGGTGGCTGGCCCGGATGCGCCCCCTCATCCGCTCGACGCGCTCCCCCCGGGTGCTGGCGGACCGGGGCCAGTTCGGCGGCCTCTTCAGCCTGGCGGGCCTCGGGATGCGCGAGCCGGTGCTCGTCGCGTCGACGGACGGGGCCGGCACCAAGCTGAAGCTCGCCCAGCTCGTGAACCGCCACGAGGGGATCGGTATCGACGTCGTCGCCATGAACACGAACGACGTCCTCGTCTACGGCGCAACACCGCTCTTTTTTCTCGACTATCTCGCCGTCGGGAAGATCCGGCGGTCGCTGATGAGCGCCCTCCTGCGCGGCATCGTGCGCGGCTGCCGGGAGAGCGGTTGCGCCTTGCTCGGCGGCGAGACCGCCGAGATGCCCGGCGTCTACCGGAGCGGCGAGTATGACGCGGCGGGCTTCTGCGTCGGCGTCGTCGAGCGTGAGCGGCTCATCGACGGCTCGCGGGTCCGCGCGGGCGACGCGGTGGTCGGCCTCGCCTCCTCGGGCGTGCACGCGAACGGTTTTTCACTCGTGCGGAAGGTCTTCAGCGCCGCCGAGCTGCGGCGACACGCGCGAACGTTGCTGGCGCCCACGCGGATCTACGTCAAGCCGGTGCTGTCGGCGCTGCGGACGGTGTCCATCGGCGCGATCGCGCACGTCACCGGTGGAGGTCTTGCCCGGCGGCTGCCCAGCCTGGTGGCGGCGAGGCCGGGCCTGACGGTGCGGGTTCAGCCCGGCAGCTGGAGCGCGCCGGCGATCTTTCGAGACATTCAGCACGCCGGGCGCATCAGCGACGAGGAAATGGCGCGCACGTTCAACATGGGCATCGGGATGGCGCTCGTGTGCCGTCCCGGCGATCAGGCGCGACTCATCGCCATCATGCGCCGGGCGGAAGTCCCCGCCTGGCCCATCGGCACCATCGAGCGAAACTAATCTCGAATTGCGGAGGTTGAACATATGAGAGTATTGGTTGTGGGATCGGGAGGACGGGAGCACGCGCTCGTGTGGAAGCTGAGCCAGTCGCCGGAGGTGACGAAGCTCTTCTGCGCCCCGGGCAACGGCGGCATCGGCGAGCTGGCCGAGCTGGTCGACGTGGGCGCCGAGGACGTCGAGTCGCTCGCGGAGTTCGCCGAGAACAAGGACATCGACCTCACCATCGTCGGGCCCGAGGCGGCGCTGGCGAAAGGGATCGTGGACCTCTTCGAGAAGCGCGGCCTGCGCATCTTCGGGCCGACGAAAGCCGCGGCGCGCATCGAGTCGAGCAAGGCCTTCGCCAAGAACCTCATGAAGAAGTACCATATCCCCACGGGGCAGTTCGCCGTCTTCGATGACCCGCAGGCGGCGCGCGCCTACGTGCGCCAGCTGGGTGCGCCCATCGTCGTGAAGGCGGACGGCCTCTGCGGCGGCAAGGGGACCATCGTCGCCACGACACTCAGCGAAGCGCTCGGCGCGATCGACCTGCTGATGGAGGACCGCATCTTCAAGGAAGCGGGGCAGCGGGTGGTCATCGAGGAGCGGCTCATCGGCGAGGAGGTCTCGATCATCGTCGTCACCGACGGCGTGACGGCGCTCCCGCTGCTGCCGGCGCAGGACCACAAGCGGCTCCACGACGGCGACAAAGGACCGAACACCGGCGGCATGGGCGCCTACGCCCCGGCGCCCATCGTGGACGCGCTCCTGGCCCAGCAGGTGATGGACCGGGTCATCATGCCGACCATCCGGGCGATGGCCTCCGAGGGGCTGGTGTTCAAGGGGGTGCTCTTCGCCGGGCTGATGCTCACGAGCGACGGGCCCAAGGTGCTGGAGTACAACGTTCGCTTCGGCGACCCGGAAATCCAGGCGATCCTGCCGCTCTTGAAGAGCGACCTCGTGCCCATCCTCGACGACGCCGTGGAGGGCCGGCTCTCGATGGCCCAGTGCCAGTGGGAGCCGGGCAGCTGCGTCTGCGTGGTGCTGGCCTCCGGCGGCTACCCGGGCGACTTCCAGATCGGCAAGGAGCTCCAGGGGCTGGAGTCGGTCAAGGGCCGGCCGGGCGTGTTCGTCTTCCACGCGGGCACCAAGCGGGACCGGCCTGCCCCGACCTCGACGCGCGCCGGATCGGGGGACCGATTTCTCAGCTGGGGAGGGAGGGTCCTGAACGTGGTGGGGGTGGGGCCGGATCTCGACGGGGCGCTGAAGCGCGCCTACGACGCGATCGGCGCCGTCCAGTTCAACGGGATGTCCTACCGCAAGGACATCGGGTTCCGTGCGCTGAAGAAACCGGTCAACCGATAACCCATGACGAACGGCTAGGGAGGATCTCATGGCAAAGGCGGCGTCAACACGGACGCACCCCGGCACGACGGCACCCCGGCGCGGCGGCGCCGAGGTCCGGCCGCTGGTCGGCATCGTGATGGGCTCTGACTCGGACTGGCCGGTGATGGAGCAGGCGGCCAGGACGCTTGAGAGCTTCGGCGTGCCGTGCGAGTCGCGCGTCCTCTCGGCGCACCGCAGCCCGGAGCACGTGCGCGAGTACGCCGCCTCCGCCGCCGAGCGCGGCCTCAAGGTCCTCATCGCCGGAGCGGGGGGTGCGGCGCACCTGGCCGGCGTCCTCGCCGCCCACACGATCCTGCCGGTGATCGGAGTGCCAATCGAGAGCAAGAGCCTCAAGGGGCTGGACAGCCTGCTCTCAACGGTGCAGATGCCCAAGGGGGTGCCGGTCGCCACGGTCGCAATCGACGGCGCGGCCAACGCCGCCGTTCTCGCCATCCAATGCCTGGCCTTGTCGGATGCGCGCCTCCAGCGCTCATTGGCGGAGCACAAGCGGCGGCTGACCGACGCGAATCTCGCCGCGGACCGGACCCTGCCTCGCGCTAGCAAGAAATGACGATGCGCGCCTAGCCGATGGCTTCTCCGAGGGTGTTCGGGATGCTGGGCGATGCGCCGGATCCCGCCGCGCTCGCCGAGGCGGCCGCCGTGCTGCGCGCCGGCGGACTGGTGGCGTTCCCGACCGAGACGGTCTACGGCTTGGGGGCCGACGCCACCAACCCGAAGGCGGTGGAGCGTCTCAACCAGGTGAAAGGCCGGCCGCCGGAGAAGCCGTACTCGCTGCACCTCCACCAGGCCGAGCAGATGCGGCCCTATGTCTCGTCGGTGCCCGCCGCCGCAGCGACGCTCATCGAGCGATTCTGGCCCGGGCCCCTGACGGTCGTCCTGCCCGGCAAGGACGGGAAGACGGTCGGCTTCCGGCTGCCGGACCATCCGGTGGCGCGGGCGTTCCTGAAGGCCTGCGGCGTGCCGGTGGCCGCGCCCAGCGCGAACCGCTCCGGCTCCCCGCCGCCCACCGACGCGCAAGAGGTGCTGGCGGCGCTCGACGGCGCGGTGGACTGCCTCCTCGACGGCGGGCCGACGCGGTTCGGCCGGGAGTCCACGGTGGTCGAGGTGGTGGGCGGCCGCGTCGAGATCCGCCGCGAAGGCGCGATTTCGAAAGACGCGATTCTTCAGGCCATCGGCTGAATGAGCGGTGTGAAGCGGATCCTCTTCGTCTGCACCGGCAACAGCTGCCGGAGCGTCATGGCCGAAGGGGTCATGCGCCGCACGCTCCAGCGGGCGGGGATGGGGACGGTGAGTGTGGAGTCGGCCGGCGTCTTCGCAATGGAAGGGATGCCGCCGACCCGCGAGACGCTGCGGGTCCTGCAGACGATCGGGGTGGACGGCAGCACCCACCGGGCGCGCACGCTCACCCTGTCCATGGTCGAATCGGCCGACCTCATCTTCGCGATGGAGCAGTTCCAGGCGGAGGAGATCCTCCGCCGCGCGCCCAGCGCCGCGGACAAAGTCCATCTCCTCAAGTCGCACGGGCTGCCGCGGCCGGATGCCGAAGGCAACCCGAATATCCCCGATCCCATCGGCAAACCCCTGGAGGTCTACGAAGTGTGCTTCAGCGAGATCTGTACCGCGGTGGCGCGGGTGGCGAAGGCGCTCGGCGTCCGGCCGGTATCAGATACCTCCTCCGAAGGCGCCTCGTGATGGCCGATATCAGATACCATTTTCGCAGATGATATCCAAGAAGGTATCTGATATCGGAAAGCCCGTACGCCGAATCGCGATTGGCGCCGACCACGGCGGATTCACGCTGAAAGCGAAGCTGGTCGCGCTCCTGCGGGCGAAGGGGATCGAGGTCGCGGATCTGGGCACCCACTCGCCCGAGCACTGCGACTACCCGGCGATCGGCTCCAAGGTGGCCGCGGCGGTCGCGGGCGGCAAGTTCGACCGCGGCATCCTCCTGTGCAAGTCCGGCATCGGGATCGCCATCGCCGCCAACAAGGTTCCCGGCATCCGCGCCGCGGTCTGCGGCGACACCGTTGACGCCGAGCGCAGCCGCGCCCACAACGACGCCAACGTCCTCGTGATGGGCGCCGAAAGGCTCAGCGGGGCCCGGGCGGCGCGCATCCTAGAGATATGGCTGGCGACGCCGTTCGAATCAGGAGGACGTCATGAGCGTCGCGTGCGGCAGATCGCGGCGATCGAACGTGCGGTATTGCAGCGGGGTAACCAGAAAAGAGCGAGGAGGGGGAAAGAGACCAGCAGCGCGTAGTCAGATCCTGATTCGTTCAGGGTACTGGTTACCGGTTACTGGTTTCCAAGATTCGCATGGCAGCACTTCGAGAGACCGATCCGGAGATCTTCGACGCCGTCCAGCGGGAAACGCAGCGCCAGCACGAGCACCTGGAGCTCATCGCCTCGGAGAACTTCACGAGCCGCGCCGTCATGGAAGCGCAGGGCTCCGTCCTGACGAACAAGTACGCCGAGGGCTACCCGGGTGCCAGGTGGTACGGCGGCTGCGAATTCGTGGATGTGGCCGAGCGGCTCGCGATCGAGCGGGTGAAGACGCTCTTCGGGGCGGAGCACGCCAACGTCCAGCCGCACTCCGGCACCCAGGCGAACATCGTCGTCTTCTACGCCATGCTCCAGCTGGGCGACACCGTCCTGGCCATGAGCCTCGCCCATGGCGGCCACCTCTCGCACGGCCATCCGAAGAACTTCTCCGGACGGTTCTTCTCCATCGTGCCCTACGGCGTCAACCAGCAGACGGAGCAGCTCGACTACGACGTGCTCGAGCAGCTGGCGAAGGAGCACAAGCCGAAGCTCATTCTCGCCGGCTACTCCGCCTACTCCCGCGTGCTCGATTTCCCGCGCTTCCGGAAGATCGCGGACGCCGTCGGCGCGATCCTGATGGTGGACATGGCCCACTTCGCCGGCCTCGTGGCGGCCGGCGTCTACCCCAGCCCGGTGCCGCACGCCGAGTTCGTCACCTCGACCACCCACAAAACACTCCGCGGCCCCCGCGGGGGGTTCATCCTCTGCCGCGCCCAGTATGCCAAGGCGATCGACTCGGCGCTGTTTCCGGGCAACCAGGGCGGGCCGCTGATGCACACGATCGCGGCCAAGGCGGTCTGCTTCAAGGAGGCGATGGGCGAGCCGTTCAAGGCGTATCAGCGGCAAGTCGTGGCCAATGCCAAATCACTTGCCGCGGCAATGGCGAACCAGGGCTACCGGATTGTGTCCGGCGGCACCGACAACCATCTGATGCTGGTCGACCTCTCGCCCAAGGGCGTGACCGGCAAGGAGGCGCAAGAGGCCCTGGACCAGGCGAAGATCACCGTCAACAAGAACGCGATTCCCTTCGATCCGCTCCCGCCGGGCAAGGCGAGCGGCATCCGGCTCGGCACGCCGGCCCTGACGACGCGCGGGATGAAGGAGCGCGAGATGGAGCAGGTGGCGGCGCTGATCGACGAGGCGCTGACCCGCCGGCAGGATCCGGCGGCACTCGCCGAAGTCGCCCGGAAGGTGGGCGTCCTCGCGGAGCGGTTCCCGCTGTATCCAGAACTTCGGAATGCCTGAGCGCGGGGATAGGATAGGTGACAGTCACCTTGGGGACACCCATTCTGAGATGAAGAAGCGTCTCGCGGTCATTACGTACGGCTGTTCCCTCGACTCGCTCTGCGGCCGTTGCGCGGTCTTGGGGATCGATCAATCCAATGTCTAAGCTAAATGTGGAAGGGTCGTCCGGCTGTTACCTCGTCGGAGATCTCCGCCTGCGGCGTCGACTCGCGCGGGACAGAAAGTCCCAGCAAGGTGCCCCCATTGATAATGTTATCACCATATGATAACATTGTACTATGCGCGTCAGGACCCGGATTACCCAGGAGGCGAGGGCGCGGGGCATGACGGCGGCTGAGCTGGCCCGCCGGCTTGGAGGCTACCGTTCCAACCTGTCCGCCATGGATGCCGGGCGGCGGGCGGCCTCGATGCGGGTGTTGGCCCGCGTGGCGGAGCTGCTCGGCTGCAGCCCAAGCGACTTGCTGTGCGTCGGCCCGCCGGCCGAGGCCGCCGTGTTTCCTCGAGCGCCATTGAATCGACGCCTTGAGGAACGAGAGGCCGCGATGCCTGACGGCACGGAGCAGGGCTGGGTGCATGCCGTCCAACTCGCCTGGAGGCGCCATTACCGAGCCGCCACGCGCGTACGATGACGCGCACGCCGATCCACGATCCGTATCGGGCGGTTATCCAGCGCTTCAACCGCCGGGGGGTGCGGTATGTAGTCATCGGAATGTCCGGTATCAACTACTATGCCAAGCGCCCTTCGGAAACGTTCGCGACGCTGGACTACGATATCCTTTTGGAGCCCACGCTCCGCAATGTCCGGCAGGCCGTACAGAGCCTCACGGACCTTGGGTTTACGCTTGGAACGGCGAGCGGCCGGTTGGAGCCAGAACAACTAACACAGGTCGTCCGCGACCGGCGGACGCTGATCGTGACCACCACTGAAGGCACCGTGATCGAACTGATGCTCGAGGTGTCCGGGTTCCCGTTTTCGGAACTGCTGCGTGATGCGGCGACGTTCACAGTACGTGGCGTGCCGGTGAAGGTCGGGCGACTCACCAAACTCCTGAAGTCCAAGCAGGTTGCGGACCGCCCCAAGGACCGCCAATTCCTCAAGCGCTATCAGTCCTTGTTGGAGGAGGCATAATCCTTCACGATGGCATCCATTAGCTCTGGGCTAACCCCGAACCCCGAACGATGATCCCACCACCTGCGCGCCCATCCCGCCTCGGCGGGATGGTGCGCTTGCACTGTTATGCTGACTGTTAGATTCCTTAGATCGCTTTTTGCGAAAGCACGGGCTGCCTACGGCAGCCCCGCGCAGGTGGTGGGATGAAGTGCCCCTTCTGTGGTCATGAGGAAGACAAGGTCGTCGATTCGCGCGGCAGCGGGGACGGGGCGTCCATCCGCCGGCGGCGCGAATGCCTCGGCTGCGGCAAGCGCTTCACGACGTACGAGCACGTCGAGGAGCAGCCGCTGATGGTCGTCAAGAAAGACGGCCGCCGCGAGCCCTTCGACCGGCACAAGCTGCTGGCCGGGCTGGTGAAGGCGTGCGAGAAGCGGCCGGTGAGCATGGACGACCTCGAGCGGCTGGTGGACGAGCTGGAGCGCGAGCTCTCCCAGCACTTCGAGCGCGAGGTGCCCTCCCGCGAGGTGGGCGAGCGCGTCATGAAGAAGCTCCACGCGCTGGACCCGGTGGCCTACGTGCGGTTCGCGTCCGTCTACCGGGAGTTCAAGGACGTCGAGCAGTTCATGCGCGAGCTCAAAGACTTGCTTGCGCAAAAGGCCCGCTAGAGTTCAATATTAGGACGCAGATAACCGCAGATTGCTGCGCAGATGACCGCCGATCTGCGGCAATCTGCGTTCTTGAATCAGCGGTAATCTGCGTCCTCTCTTGTTTTCTTTCCGGCACATCAGGCACACTTACCGTAGGACCGAAAAGGCAAACCTCCTCGCCGGCGTGCTGTGGCGGGGACCCGCCAGGTAGGGTGGTGGGCGCCGCAAGGCGGGGACGCAAAGCCGCGGGCCTTACCGCCGTGTAACGTTGAACGTTAAACGTTGCACGCGGTTGGTAGCCGGGCTGCCGAAGCGATGGCTTCAGCAGCCTGTTTTGTTGCGCGGTGGCAGCGGCCAGGAGGGCGTGCAGACGATGCGGCGGATGTTGATCGTGGAAGACGAGCGGGACATCTGCGAGTGTCTGGGGGACTTTTTCACCGCGAAGGGATTCGCGGTCGCCTCGGCGTTCAGCGGGGAGGAAGCGCTGGATCAGTTGGACGCGGGGCCGGTGGACGTGATCCTGCTCGACATCCTCCTGCCCGGCATCTCGGGGATGGAAGTGCTCCGCCGCGCTAAGGAGAAGTACCCCTGCGCGACCGTCGTCATGGTGACCTCGCTGGACCAGCTGGACTTGCGCCAGGAAGCTCACCGCTGCGGCGCCACCGGCTACGTCACGAAACCGTTCGACTTCTCGCCCGCCACCTGGTCTGTCGTCTTCTCGGCGCCCTGACGGCCATCATTCCAGATCGCTGAAGGACGCTGATATCGACGCTGATTCACGCCGATCTTCAGCGTTGATCAGCGTTCATCAGCGATCCCATCCACGAAGCTCGTGAGCTTGGCCCGCCCCCGCACCTCTTGCAGCCACTCGCCGAACCGCTCCTCCTGGCGTCGGGTGAGTGTCTCGCTCCGCAAGGCAGGCTCCTCCTGGGCGAATGCGGCCTCGTCTGGCGGGAGGTACTCCTCGGGGCGAAGCACGGCGAAGCCCCGGGCCGTCTCCAGCACCGGGGTCAGTTGGCCGAGCGGGGCGGCAAACGCCGTCTCGTTCACCGCGCGCTCGTAGCCGAGGGGATCGATGGGCTGCGTGCGGCCGAACCGGGCGCGCGTTACGGACACCCCGTCCGCCAGGACCGCCTCCTCGAACCGCACTCCGTATGCGATCCGCGCCTGCAGCTTGGCGAGAACCACCTCGGCCGCCTGCCTGGCTGAGCCGCGGGCGCGCTCGCGGATGAGGCGCTCCCGGATGGCATCGCGGACCTCCTCCAGCGGCGGCACCGTCGCCGGAATGCGTCGCGTGACTCGCGCGATGTAGACGCCGGCGGTCGTCCGCACGACCTCGCTCATGTTGCCTTCGTCGAGCTCGGCCACCGCTTGAAGGAGTGCTGGGTCCGGGCCGCCCGGCGCTGGCGAGCGTGGGTTAAGCGGGCCGGCGGTCTGTTTCGTCAGGCCGCGGGCGGTTGCGATCTCGTCGAACGGCCGCTTGGCCTCCAGGTCCTCTTCGAGGTCCAGCCCGCGCTCGGTGAGCTGCTTGCGCACCCGCTCGCTGGTGAGCGATTGGCGGACCGGTTCACGCGCTTCCTCGAACGGCTTGGGCGTGCCGTCTGCGGCCAGGAACTCGTCCTGGCGCGCCTCGTAGTGGCCCTGCAGGTCCTCATCCGTCAGGCTGACGGCGCCGGCCAGCGATTCGCGGCTGATCCCGGCGTACTCGAACGCCACCTGCTCGGGCCGCCGGACTTCGTCCGGCCGCGCCTCGTAGCGCGCGCGCACGTCGTCCTCCGTCACCGTCTTGGCGGCCCCGTCAATAAACGAGCCGGGCTCCATGACGATGACCGAGGCGGCGAGCTGCTCGTGCGCGCGGACGAACGCCGCCCGGACGTCCTCGTCCGTCACCGTGACCTCGCTGCGGACCGCATCGCGGAGTTTCTCCATGAGCAGGTCGCCGCGCAGCCACTCCTCGAACAGCTGGGGCGTGAGGCCGGAGGCGCGCAGGAAGAGGTGGTACCGCTCGGCCACGAACCGGCCGTCCTTCTGGAAATCGGGGAACCCCTGGATGGCTGAGGCCAGCTCCAGGTCGTCCACGCGCAGGCCGCGGCGCTTCGCCTCCTCCAGGAGCATCAGCCGCTCCCACGCGGCTTGATTCACCATCGGCTCGAGGACATCGAACGGCATCTGGCCCGCCACGGTCTGCAGCTTGAAGCGGATCCAGCGCTGCTCCCGCTGGAAGACCTCCCACGGCACGCTCTTGCCGAAGAGTGTTCCGGCGGTGCCGCCTTCGCCTTTCGCGGGTGTTCTGATGGAGGCGTGGAAGAAGAAGATGAAGGGCAGGATGAGGACGGCGGCGATCAGCCAACTGGTGCGGCGGCGCGCGGCTTGCGAAAGGAAGAGGCGTCGGAACATCGCGCGCGTATTGTACGCGCCCTGTGGACGCGTGGCAAGCGCGC
>Ga0155207_140_pt1 | contig 16678 bp, 12 predicted proteins | sample RifCSPhighO2_02_FD_106175 | JGI IMG/M metagenome (GOLD analysis project Ga0155207, IMG submission 106175) | Omnitrophica WOR_2 bacterium RIFCSPHIGHO2_02_FULL_67_20
GATCGCGGCGGTGAGGGTCGTCTTGCCGTGGTCGACGTGGCCGATCGTCCCGATGTTGACGTGGGGCTTGGTGCGTTCGAACTTCGGCTTCGCCATCATCCCACCACCTGTTTGGGGCCGCCGTTGGCGGCCCAACAATCTCTACGCGTTGTCCGTTGCATCATCGTAAGAAACCGTCTTGTCCCACCAGATTGTTCAAGGCGGCCATCCTGGAGCGACACTCGCCGCCTTGACAAACAGGTGGTGGGATCAGCGGCTCCTCCCTTTTCCAGTCAGTCCTTCCGCGATGTTCCGGGGCACCTGCTCGTACCGCGCCGGCTCCATGGCGTAGGCGGCGCGCCCCTGCGAGAGCGAGCGGATCGCGGTCGCGTAGCCGAACATCTCCCCGAGCGGCACGAAGGCGCGGATGAGCCGGCTCGACCCGCGCAGGACGGTGGACTCGACTTGGCCCCGGCGCGAGCCGAGGTCGCCGATAATCTCGCCCATGACCGACTCGGGCGTGATCACATCCACCAGCATGATGGGCTCGAGGAGTGCTGGGCGACCCTTCAGGATGCCCTGCTTGAACGCCTCGATGGCCGCGATCTTGAACGCGATCTCGGAGGAGTCCACGTCGTGGTACGAGCCGTCGTACACGGTGACGGTCACATCGACGACCGGGTAGCCCGCCAGGGGGCCGGTCTTGGCGGCCTCCATCACGCCGTCCTCGATGGCGGGGATGAACTCTTTGGGGATCTTGCCGCCCACAATCTTGCTGACGAAGGCAATACCGCTCTTCGGCGGGGCCGGCTCGAGCTTGAGGACGACGTGGCCGTACTGGCCGCGGCCACCGGACTGCTTGACGTGCTTGTACTCCAGCTTCTCCACCGGCTGCGTGATCGTTTCCTTGTAGGCGACCTGCGGTTTGCCGGAGAGCACCTCGACGTTGAACTCGCGGCGCATCCGGTCGATGAGGATCTCCAGGTGCAGCTCGCCCATCCCCTCCATGAGCGTCTGTCCGGTTTCCTGGTCGTAGTGGACGCGGAAGGTCGGGTCCTCGTCCTGGAGCAGGCCCAGGGCGTTGCTCAGCCTGTCCTGCTCGGCCTTCGTCTTCGCCTCGATGAACATGGACACGACCGGCTCCGGAAACTGGATGCGCTCGAAGATGAGCGGATGGTCCTCCTGGCAGAGGGTGTCGCCCGTCGTGATGTCCTTGAGCCCGACCGCCGCCGCGATGTCGCCGGCCTTGATCTCCTCGATGATCTCCTGCTTGTTGGCGTGCATCCGCAGGAGCTTGCTGACCCGCTCCCTGCGGCGTTTCGTGGCGTTGAAGACCGTGTCGCCCGCCCGGAGCATGCCGGAGTACACGCGGAGGAAGTAGAGCTTGCCCACGAACTGGTCGCGCGCGATCTTGAAGGCGAGGGCGGCGAACGGCCCCTCCTCATCGGGCGTGCAGATCACGGGTTCGTCCGTGTGCGGGTTGTGGGCCGCCGCCACCGGCACGTCGAGAGGCGACGGAAGATAGTCGCAGATGGCATCCAAGAGCGGCTGGACGCCGACGTTGCGGAACGAGGCGCCGCACAGCACCGGCACCAGGCCGTGCTTGATCGTGGCGACGCGGAGGCCCTCGCGCAGTTCCTCTTCACCCGGCTGCTGGTCATGGATGTACTTGTCCATCAGCGTATCGTCGAACTCCGACACCGCCTCGAGGAGGTCGTGGCGGAGCCGTGCCGCCTTCTCTTTGAGCTCCGCGGGGATCTCGCCGATTTCCGGCATCGCCGCGGGGTTGGCGGAGTCGAACCGAACACTCTTCATCGTCACCAGGTCCACGACGCCGACGAAGGTATCCTCGACGCCCCACGGAATCTGAATCGGGGCCGCCTTGGCGCCCAGCCGCTCGCGGATCTCCCGGACCACGGCGTAGAAGTCAGCGCCGGTCCGGTCGAGCTTGTTGATGAACGCGAGCCGCGGGACGCCGTACTTGTCCGCCTGGCGCCAGACCGTTTCCGACTGGGGCTCGACGCCGCCGACGGCGCAAAAGACGACCACGCAGCCGTCGAGCACCTTCAGGCTCCGCTCGACCTCTGCGGTGAAGTCGACGTGGCCGGGGGTGTCGATGAGATTGAAGCGGTATTTCCGCCAGAAACAGGTCGTGGCGGCCGAGGTGATCGTAATGCCCCGCTCCCGCTCCTGGACCATCCAGTCGAGTGTCGTGGTCCCTTCATCGATCTCGCCGATCTTGTGGATGCGGCCAGTGTAGAAGAGGATCCGCTCCGAGGTCGTCGTCTTGCCGGCGTCGATATGGGCCACGACCCCGAAGTTTCGGGTGTACGTCAGCCGATCGACCGCTTCTGTGCTCAATTGTTGGGTATCTGTCGTCATGGGGGTTGAGGCGTTAATGCGTTCGTGCGTTTGTGCGTTGCGGAACACTGAACACATCAACGCAGAAACGCATCAACGCAGCAACGTTCCTTACCATCGGTAATGCGCAAACGCTCTGTTCGCCTCGGCCATCTTGTGCGTCTCTTCACGCTTGCGGACCGCCGAGCCCTCGCCCTTGTAGGCGCTCAGGAGCTCGTCCGAGAGCCGCTTGGCCATGGGGGCCCCTTTGCGGGAGCGCGCCGCGGTGCGCAGCCACCGGATGGCGAGTGACATCCCGCGGTCATGCCGGACCTCGATCGGAATCTGGTACGTGGCGCCTCCGACCCGGCGGGCCTTGAGCTCCATGTGGGGACGAACGTTCTCAATCGCCTTGTGGAACACCGTCAGGACGTCGTTCGTCGACGTCGTCTTCTTGACGAGGTCAAACGCGTCGTAGACCACCCGCTCTGACACGGATTTCTTGCCGTCCAGCATGAGCATGTTGATCATCTTCTGGACGAGCCGGTTATTGTACCGCGCATCCGGCGGAGTTTCTTCTCTGGCTGAACGTCGTCGTCTGCTCATGGGCGGGTTAGGCGGCTTTGGCGGCCGGTGAGGGTTTCGGAGCGGCCGCTGCAGGTTTGGCGCTCCCTCCCTGCGGCGACTTGGCGCCGTACTTGGAGCGGGACTTGCGCCGCTGATTGACGCCCGAGGCGTCCAAGGTCCCCCGGACGATGTGGTAGCGCACGCCCGGCAGGTCTTTGACGCGGCCGCCGCGCACGAGCACGATCGAGTGCTCCTGCAGATTGTGCCCTTCCCCGGGGATGTAGGCGGTCACCTCGATCCGCGTCGTCAGGCGGACGCGGGCGATCTTCCGCAGCGCCGAGTTGGGTTTTTTCGGCGTCATCGTTCTGACCTGGACGCAGACGCCGCGCCGCTGGGGCGAGGCCTTGAGCGCCGGCGCCTTGGTCTTCTTGCGCAGGGCGCGCCGGCCGAACCGGATGAGCTGGCTCACGGTCGGCATTAACTCCGAACTCCGAACTCCGAACTCCGAACTCTCATAGGGTTTCCCCATTCGTGGTGGCGCCGCCCGCGTCGTCCTCGGGCTGCGGTTCGAGCGGCAGCACCTCCGGCGCCACCTTCTGCATTTCACCGATCCGGTTTGTGGAGAAGCCCGTGCCGGCGGGAATCAGGTGGCCCATGATCACGTTCTCTTTCAGTCCCACGAGCCCGTCGCGCTTGCCGCTCGCGGCCGCTTCGGTGAGGACGCGAGTCGTTTCCTGGAAGCTCGCCGCGGCGATAAAGCTCTCGGTCGAGAGGCTCGCCTTCGTGATGCCGAGGAGGATCGGCGTGCCCTGCGCCGGCTTACCGCCCTTCTCCTTGACCCGCTCGTTCTCCTGGGCGAACTTCGCTTTGTCGATCTGCATGCCGATGAGGAACTCGGTGTCGCCGGGCTCATCGATGCGGATCTTGCGCAGCATCTGGCGGACGATCACCTCGACATGCTTGTCGTTGATCTTGACGCCCTGCGACCGGTAGACTTCCTGGATTTCGTTCACGAGGTACTCCTGCAGCCCTCGCTCGCCGATGACCCGCAGGATGTCCTGCGGCACGATGGGCCCATCGGTCAGCGGGGCGCCGCTCTGGACGTAGTCGCCTTTGTAGACGTTGAGGTGCTTGCCGTGCGGGATGAGGTACTCCTTCGTCATGCCGGAGGCGCTCTTGATGATGATGCGGCGCTGGCCCTTCTTCGCGGTGCCGAAGTCCACGATGCCGTCGATCTCGGCGATGATGGCCGGGTCCTTCGGGCGGCGCGCCTCGAAGAGCTCCGCGATGCGCGGAAGCCCCCCGGTGATGTCTTTCGTCTGGCTGATCTTCCGCGCGGTCTTGGCGACCATGTCGCCGGTTTTCAGCGTCTGGCCTTCCTTGACCAGGACGTGGGCGCCGATCGGCAGGCCGTAGGCCGCGAGCATCTCGCCCTTCTCCGTTTCCATGACGACCTGCGGGTGGAAGTCGCCTTTGTGCTCGACGATGATGCGATTGGTGAGGCCGGTGGCCTCGTCCATCTCCTCCCGCATCGTGATGCCGGACCGGACGTCCTCGAAGCGGACGATCCCACCGTACTCCGTGAGAATCGGCGTGGTGTAGGGATCCCACCGGACGAGGAGCTCGTCCTTGGCGACCGGCTCCCCGTCGCCCTTCGCGAGGACCGCACCCTGCGAGATGCGGTGCCGCTCGAGCTCTCGGCCCTCCGGGTCGACGAGCGAGAGCTCGCCGTTGCGGTTGAGCACGAGCAGCTCCTCGGGCTTGGTCTTCACGGTCTTGAGGTTATGGAACTTCACGGTGCCCTTGTGCTTGGTTTTGATCTGCGACTGTTCGACCACGCGGTGGGCGGTGCCGCCGATGTGGAAGGTCCGCATGGTCAGCTGGGTGCCCGGCTCGCCGATGGACTGGGCGGCGATGACGCCGACCGCCTCGCCCAGCTCCGCGACCCAGCCGGTCGCCAGATTTCGGCCGTAGCACTTGGCGCACGTGCCCCGTTCGGCCTCGCAGGTGAGGACGCTGCGGATGCGGATCTTCTCGATGCCCGCCTGCTCGATGCGCTCGGCGACGTCCTCGGTGATCTCCTCGCCCGCCCTGACGAGCACCTCGTCGCTCACCACGTCCACGATATTGTCGAGGGCGACGCGGCCGATGATGCGTTCCTTGAGCGCGACGATGTCCTCGTCCCCTTCGCGGATGGGCGTCATGAGAATGCCGTTGAGGGTGCCGCAGTCGACCTGGGTGATGATGACCTCCTGCGCGACGTCCACCAGCCGGCGCGTGAGGTAGCCGGAGTCGGCGGTCTTGAGCGCCGTGTCCGCCAACCCCTTGCGCGCGCCGTGGGTCGAGATGAAATATTCGTGGACGGTGAGGCCCTCCCGGAAATTCGCCTTGATGGGGCTTTCAATGATGTCGCCGGAGGGCTTGGCCATGAGGCCGCGCATGCCGGCCAGCTGCCGGACCTGCTGCTCCGACCCGCGGGCGCCCGAATCGGCCATCATGAAGAGCGGGTTGAAGGCGTCGAAGTTCTCCATCACGTGGTCGGAGACCTCCTCCGTTGTGCGCATCCAGATGTCGATGATCTTGTTGGAGCGCTCGCCTTCCGTGATGAGCCCGCGGCGGTACTGGCCCTCCACCTGCTCCACTTCCTTGTCGGCCCGCGCGAGGATCTTGTCCTTGTCCGGCGGGATGACGAGGTCGATGATGCCGATCGACATGCCGGCGAGGGTGGCCCACTCGAACCCCAGCGTCTTGAGCGCATCGAGCAAATGGACCGTGCGGGCGTGGCCGCAGACCCGGTAGACCTTGCTGATGAGGTTGCTCAGCCGCCCCTTGTCGATGAGCTCGTTGACGAACCGGACCTCCTCCGGCAGCACCAGGTTGAAGAGCACCCGTCCCGGCGTCGTCTCAATGATCTGCCCCTCCCAGCGGAGCTTGATCTTCGCGTGCAGGGCCGCCTGCTCGTCCTGATAGGCCAGCACCGCCTCCTCCAGGTCGCTGAAGATCAGTCCCTGGCCCTTGAGGCCCTCGCGCGACTTCGTGAGGTAGTAGCAGCCGAGAATGATGTCCTGCGTCGGGGTCACGATCGGCTTGCCGCTGGCCGGCGAGAAGAGGTTGTTGGAGGCCAGCATCAGGATGCGCGCTTCGAGCTGTGCCTCGATGGAGAGCGGCACGTGGACCGCCATCTGGTCGCCGTCGAAGTCGGCGTTGAACGCGGTGCAGACCAGCGGATGGACGCGGATGGCCTTCCCTTCGATGAGCTGCGGCTGGAACGCCTGGATGCCGAGCCGGTGCAGCGTGGGCGCGCGGTTGAGCAGCACGGGGTGGTCCTTGATGACCTCATCGAGGATGTCCCACACCTCGGTGCGCTCTTTCTCGACCATCCGCTTGGCGGTCTTGATGGTCTGCGCGAAGCCCTGCTCGCGGAACTTCCGGATGATGAAGGGCTCGAAGAGCTCGAGCGCCATCTTCTTCGGCAGGCCGCACTGGTGCAGCTTCAGCTCCGGCCCGATGACGATGACGGAACGGCCGGAGTAGTCCACGCGCTTGCCGAGGAGGTTCTGGCGGAACCGTCCCTGCTTGCCCTTGAGCATATCGGCGAGCGACTTCAGCGGCCGGTTCATGGGACCGAGGACGGGCCGGCCGTGGCGGCCGTTGTCGAAGAGCGCGTCCACGGCTTCCTGGAGCATCCGCTTCTCGTTGCGGATGATGATCTCTGGCGCCTTGAGCTCGATGAGCTTCTTGAGGCGGTTGTTGCGGTTGATGACCCGCCGGTAGAGATCGTTGAGGTCCGACGTGGCAAAGCGGCCGCCGTCGAGCGGGACGAGCGGGCGCAGGTCGGGCGGGATGACGGGGATGGTCTTGAGGATCATCCACTCCGGCCGGTTGCCGCTCTTGCGGAACGCCTCGATGATGCGGAGGTTCCTCGCGATGCGCTTCTGCGTCTGCTCGACCTTTTGCTTCTGGAGCTCCTTATGCAGGAGGCGCGCCATGTGGCCCAGGTCGATGGTCGCGAGCAGGTCGTGAACCGCCTCGGCGCCCATCTTGGCGGTGAAGGTCTTGCCGTAGGTCTTCAGCGCCTCCTGGTAGCGGTCCTCGGTGAGGATCTCGCGCAGTTTCAGGGGGGTGGTGCTGCCGGGGTCGGTGACCACGAACGCCTCGTAGTACAGCACCCGCTCCAGCTCCCGCATGGTCATATCCAGGAGCGCGCCCACGCGGGAGGGCACGCTCTTGAAGAACCAGATGTGGGAGACCGGGGCGGCGAGCTCGATGTGCCCCATCCGCTCGCGGCGGACCTTCGAGTGGGTCACCTCCACGCCGCAGCGGTCGCACGTAATACCCTTGTGCTTGATCTTGCGGTACTTGCCGCAGTTGCACTCGAAGTCCTTGGTCGGGCCGAAGATGCGCTCGCAGAAGAGGCCGTCCTTTTCCGGCTTGAGGGTGCGGTAGTTGATCGTCTCGGGCTTCTTCACCTCGCCCTTCGACCAGCTGCGGATGATCTCGGGCGACGCCACCCGGATGGTGATGGCGTCGAACACGTTGACGTCGTCGAACATGAGGGTCGGCGCGGGGGTGCTCATCCCACCACCTGTCTGGGGCTGCCGTAGGCAGCCCGCAGGTTTTCACACGGCATGTCGAATCCTTTGTTGTGTTGGGTGGAACCTGCCCCGCCTGTGGCGGGACAGACAGGTGGTGGGATCATCGTTTGCTCTTCACCGGTTCCTTCGCTGGCTTTTCCCCGCCGTCGAGCGCATCGGCGGCCGACATCCCGAGCGCCATGGCGGGGTTTTCCAGCTCGCGCTTGACGAGCTTCTCGAAGAGCTCCTCGCCGCTGACGATGTGCTCCTTGCGCTCGAGCCGGACGTCCAGGGAAAGCCCCTGGAGCTCTTTCACGAGGACGTTGAACGATTCCGGCACGGACGGCGCCAGGGCATGCTCGCCCTTGACGATCGCTTCGTACACCCGGGTACGGCCGACCACGTCATCGCTCTTCACGGTGAGCAACTCCTGCAGCGTGTAGGCGGCGCCGTAGGCCTCCAGCGCCCACACCTCCATCTCGCCGAAGCGCTGGCCGCCGAACTGCGCCTTGCCGCCCAGCGGCTGCTGCGTGACCAGCGAGTAGGGCCCGATGGAGCGGGCGTGGATCTTGTCATCCACCAGGTGGACGAGCTTGATCATGTGGAGGTAGCCGACGACCGAGTCCTGGTCGAACGGCACGCCGGTGAAGCCGTCGCGCAGCCGGATCTTGCCACTGGTCGGCAGCTTCGCCTTCTTCAGCTGGTCGAAGATCTCCTCTTCGGTGGCGCCGTTGAAGACCGGGCTGACGGCATGGAACCCGAGGATCCTGGCCGCCCACGCGAGGTGCGTTTCCAACAGCTGGCCGACGTTCATGCGGGAGGGCACCCCCAGCGGGTTCAGGACCACTTCTACCGGGGTCCCGTCCGGGAGGAACGGCAGGTCGGACTCGGGGAGAATCTTGGCGATGACGCCCTTGTTGCCGTGGCGCCCGGCCACCTTGTCGCCGACCTGGACCTTGCGCTTGGAGGCGACCTGGACGATCACGCGCTTCAGGACGCCGGGTGGCAGCTCATCCCCGCGCTTGATCTTGTCGATCTCGAGATCCTCTTCGGAGCGCAGCTCGCGGATGGACTCGTCGAAGAAATCGGCGACCCGGCGGATCTCCGCCTCCAGGCCGGGTTCGTCATGGAGCTTGACGTCGGAGAAGTCGCAGCGGGTGAGCCGCTTCGCGTCGCTCATCTTGATGGTGCGGCCGGCATCGATGAGCGTATCGCCCGTATCGAGCCCCGAGAGCGGGGCCGCGAGCTTCTTGCCCTCCATCAGCTTCACGAGCTTTTCGAGCCGCTCCTCCACCAGCTTGCTGATCTGGCCGCTGTACGTCTTGCGGATCGCCTCGATCTGCTCCTGTTCCTGCTGCTGCTCGGCCTTCGTCTTGGGCCGGGCGCCCTTGCGGGTGAGGATTTTGACGTCAATGACGATGCCCTCGACGCCGGCGGGGACGCGCAGACTCGTATCCCGGACGTCCTCCGCCTTCTCGCCGAAGATGGCGCGCAGGAGCTTCTCCTCGGGCGTGAGCTCGGTTTCGCTCTTCGGGGTGACCTTGCCCACGAGGACGCCGCGCGGGCCGACCTCGGCGCCGATGCGCACGATGCCCTGCTCATCAAGGTCCTTGAGCGCCTCCTCGCCGATGTTCGGGATGTCCCGCGTGATCTCCTCGTTGCCGAGGCGCGTCTCGCGGGCCTCCACCTCAAACTCCTCGATGTGGATCGAGGTAAAGGTGTCTTCCTTCACGAGCTTCTCGCTGATGAGGATGGCGTCTTCGAAGTTGTAACCGCGCCACGGCATGAAGGCGACCAGGACGTCGCGGCCCAGCGCGAGTTCCCCTTGGCTCGTCGCCGGGCCGTCGGCGATCGTCTGGCCCGCCTTCACTTTCTGCCCCGGCTCCACGATCGGCTGCTGGTTGAGGCAGGTATTGGCGTTGGAGCGCTGGAACTTTTTTAGCTCATAGGTGTGGCGGCCGATGACGATGCGCTGGGCGTCGGCATGGGCCACGAGCCCGTCTTCCTTGGCCACGATGCACGCCCCGGAGTCCACCGCCACGCGGTGCTCGATGCCGGTCCGGACCAGCGGCACGCAGGTCGCCATGAGCGGCACCGCCTGGCGCTGCATGTTGGAGCCCATGAGCGCGCGGTTGGCGTCGTCGTGCTCGAGGAACGGGATGAGCGCGGCCGCAATGCTGACCGTCTGGTTGGGCGAGACGTCCATGTATTCGACCTGGGACGGGGACAGCCGCACGATGTTGCCGTGGTGGCGGCAGCTGATGGACTCTTCCGCGAAGCGGTTGGCCTTGGTGAGGGGGCTGCTCGCCTGGGCGATGGCGTGCCGGTCCTCGATGTCGGCGGTGAGGTAGTCGACGTGGTTCGTGACAATACTGCCCACGACTTTCCGGTAGGGCGTCTCGATGAAGCCGTGCTCGTTGATGCGGGCGAACACGGTCAGGCTGGAAATGAGGCCGATGTTGGGGCCTTCAGGGGTCTCGATGGGGCAGATGCGGCCGTAGTGGGAGGGATGGACGTCGCGGACTTCGAAGCCGGCGCGCTCTCTCGAGAGCCCGCCGGGGCCCAACGCACTCAGTCGGCGCTTATGCGTGAGCTCCGCGAGCGGGTTCGTCTGGTCCATGAACTGGGACAGCTGCGAGCGCGCGAAGAAGTCCCGCACGACGGAGGCGACCAGCTTGAAGTTGACGAGGGTATGCGGCATGACCTTCTCGAGGTCGTAGACCGCCATGCGCTCCCGGATGGTCCGCTCCAACCGCTCCAGTCCGACGCGGAACTGGTGGTACACCAGCTCGCCGACCGAGCGCACCCGCCGGTTGCCGAGATGGTCGATGTCGTCGGTCTCCCCCTCGCCGCGGCGCAGCCCGAGGAGATAGCGGATGACCTCCACCACCGTCTGCCCGCTCAAGAGGCGGGAGTCGAGCGGTTCGCGCATCCCGAGCTTGCGGTTCAGGACGAAGCGGCCGACGCTGCCCAGGTCGTAGCGGCGCGGGTCGAGAAAGAGGCGCTGGATCAGCGTTTCAGCCGAGGGCAGGTTCACGAGGTCGCCCGGACGCAGCCGCCGGAAGATGTCGAGGAGCGCTTCGGAGCGGCTCGTCGTGTGGTCCTTTTCGAGCGTCTTGAGGATTTCGGCGGGTGCCTCGCTGACCAGCTTGAGCTCCCGCTTGCCGCTGTGCCAAATGGTGTCGAGCCATTCATCGGTGATCTTGGTCCCCGCCCGGAGGACGACGCGGCCCGTCGAACCGTCCGCGATCCGCTCCCCCAGGAAGCTGCCGACGAGCGGCTTGAGGTCCTCGGCCTTGCTGAAGCTCACCGTTTCGGTTTTCCCGAAGGCGTTGAGGACGTCTTCATCGGTCGACAGGCCCAAGGCGCGCAGGAGGATGGTGCCGGCCATCTTGCGCCGGCGGTCAATGGAGACGTGGAGGACATCCGCCGTGTCGAACTCCAGCTCCACCCACGCGCCGCGGTACGGGATGATGCGGGCGGAGAAGAGCCGCTTGCCCGTCGGGTGCACGGTGACTTCGAAGGTGACGCCCGGGGAACGGTGGAGCTGGCTCACGACCACCCGCTCGTCGCCGTTGATCACGAACGTCCCGACGTCGGTCATGAGCGGGATCTCGCCGAAGTAGACCTCCTGCTCTTTCGTCTCTTTGGGGCCGGCGAGCCGGAGCTTCACTTTGAGGGGTGCGGCGTAGGAGAGCCCGTTGCGGAGGCACTCGTTGACCGTGTACTTGGTCTTGCCCAAGGTGTAGTGGAGGTAGTCCAACCGGTAGGTCTTGTCCGGGCTCTCGATGGGGAACGTTTCCAGGAACGCCGCCTGCAGCCCCACGTTCTGCCGCTTCTGCTTCTGGGTCTCCAGCTGGAGAAAGTCCCAGTAGGACCGCTTCTGGACCTCGACGAGGTCCGGGGCGGCAAGCCCCTCGGTGAGTTTGGCAAAGCTGACGACTTTTGACATGGACTCTTCCCTCGGCCCGCGGGTTACTTCAGCTCGACCTTGGCTCCCGCCGCCTCAAGTTTCTTCTTGATCTCCTCCGCCTCTTCCTTCTTGACGCCGGTCTTGACCGGCTTGGGCGCCGACTCGACCAGGTCCTTGGCCTCCTTCAGGCCCAGGCTGGTGACGGTGCGGATTTCCTTGATGACCTGGATCTTGTTCGCGCCGACGCTGGCCAGGATGACATCGAAGATGGTCGGCTCTTCCGCCGCCGCGCTACCGCCCGCAGGACCGCCAGCGGCCGGACCTGCGGCCACCGCCACCGGGGCGGCGGTGATGCCGAACTTGTCGCGCATCGCCTTGGCGTAGTTGGCCAGCTCAATCGCGGTCATCGCTTCCGTGAGCTTCAGCGCGTCCTCGACCCGCTTCGTCAGTTGCTCGGTCATGATGGCGTTCCCTCCTGTGGTGTTGGTGGCGTCTCAGTTGACGGTCCCTCCGCCTTCGGCTCGGTCGCAGGCGGGGATTTCTGGGACGCGGCCTGCTCCGCCAGCCAGGCGATGTCTCCGATCAGCCGTTCCAAGGTGAAGATGACGTCCGCCATGGGCGATTCGATGGTGGCCACCACCTGCGCGAGCAGGACCGGCTTCGGCGGCAGCTGTGAGAGCTGTTCCACCCGGCTCGCGTCCAGGAGCTGGCCGTCCACGACGGCGCCGCGGACCGCGAGCTGCTCCTCGTGCGTTTTGCGGAACTCGAAGAGCAGCTTGGCCGTGGCGGGCACGTCCGCGTCAGCGAGCACGATGCCGACGGAGCCGGCGAGCAGCTCGGCAAGGCCGGCGACGTTCAGGCCGCTGACCGAGCGCTGGCCGAGCTTGCGCTTCACCACGAGCAGGTGCGCGTGGGAGCCGAAGAGCTGGCGCCGCAGCGTATCGGCATTCGGCGCACTCAGATGATTGATGGTTGTAATGAAGAAGTTCGGCCGCCCGGAAAGCTGGGTGGCGATCTCCCGGATGCTGCCTTCCTTGACCATGCGGCCGACTTTCGCCATGGCTTACGACTCCTGCCCCATGTCGGCTTCGAGCCCGTCCGTCTTGAGCGGAATGCCCGGGCTCATGGTGCTCGAGAGGACCAGGCGCGTGATCATGCGGCCCTTGACCGAGGAGGGGCGCGCCCGGACGATGGCGTCCAGCGCCGCCCGGCCGTTCTCGAGGAGCTGCTGCGGCTGGAAGGAGATCCGGCCGATGACGAAGTGGATGTTGGAGAGCTTGTCCATCTTAAACTCCACCTTGCCCAGCTTGACCTCCTTGACCGCCTTTGCGACGTCATCCGTCACGGTGCCCGCTTTCGGGCTGGGCATCAACCCGCGCGGGCCGAGGACCTTCCCCAGGCGGGACACATCCCGCATGAGGTCCGGCGTGGCGACGGCGACGTCGAAGTCCAGCCAGCCGTCCTGAATCTTCTGAATCAGCTCCGGGCCCCCGACGAGGTCGGCGCCCGCCTCCTTGGCCTGCAGCTCCTGTTCCCCTTTGCAGAACACGACGACCCGGCGGGTCTTGCCCGTCCCGTGGGGGAGCGTGACCGTGCCCCGGAGGATCTGGTCGGTTTTCTTCGGGTCGATGTTGAGCGAGACCGACAGCTGCACCGCTTCGTTGAACTTCGCGGGCGGGAGCTCCTTCAGCAGCGACACCGCCGCCTCCATGGCGTAGGGCGTTTTCCGGTCGACTTTCGATGCGGCCTGCGTGAAGCGTTTGCTGGACATTTACCGTTCGCTCGTTAGCGGGTTTGCGGGTTTGCGGGTTTGCGCGTTCGCCAACGCGCCAACGCGCACACTCGCTAACGGGCAAACTCGTTTATACGACATCGATGCCCATGCTGCGGGCCGTGCCTTCCACCATCCGAGTCGCCGCCTCAAGGTCGTGGGAGTTCAAGTCCTGCACCTTCTGCTTCACGATGTCCGCGACCTGTGCCTTCGTCACCTGGCCCACCTTGGCGCGGGGTGGGGTGCCCGACGCCTTGGCGATCCCGGCCGCCTGCTTGAGCAGGACCGACACCGGCGGGCTCTTGACGATGAAGGTGAATGAGCGGTCCTCATAGACGGTGATGACCGCCGGCAGCACGAGCCCTTCCCTGCCCTTGGTTTCCTCGTTGAACTTCTTGCAGAACTCCATGATGTTGACGCCGTGCTGGCCGAGGGCGGGTCCGACCGGCGGGGCCGGGTTGGCCGCGCCCGCCGGACAGTAGAGCTTCAACGTCGTCTTGACTTTCTTCACAGCCATGAGTGCCTACAACTGGTTTCATGCATCCTGGAGGACGCAGATGACCGCAGATGGCGGTACAGATGACCGCTGATATCTGCGGACATCTGCGCTCTTCGATCAGCGGATATCTGCGTCCACACTACAGGCGCTCCACTTGCCAGAATTCCAGCTCAACAGGGGTCTGCCGCCCGAAGATGGACACCAGCACCTTCAGCTTGCCGCGGGCGGTGTTGACCTCTTCGATGACCCCGCTGAAGTTCGTGAACGGGCCCTCGATCACGCGCACCCCTTCGCCTTTCTGGAAGGTCACGCGCGGCGTGGGCTTGTCCTTGCGCTCCTCCGTCTGACGGAGGATTTCTGCCACCTCGTCCTCCGAGAGCGACACCGGCCGGCGCCCCGCGCCGATGAAGCCGGTGACCCCCTGCGTGGTCCGCACGAGGTGCCAGCTCTCGTCCGTCATCTCCATTTCGACAAGCAGGTAGCCCGGGAAAAACTTCCGCTCCGAGATCCGCTTCTTGCCGCCGCGGACCTCCGTGACCCGCTCCGTGGGGACGAGGACGCTGCTGATCTTATCGCCGGCAAGCCCCTGCTGGATCTTCCCTTCCAGGGCCGCCTTCACTTTCATTTCCTGGCCGGTCTGCGTGTGGATGATGTACCAGCGCTTCTGGCCGGCCTGCTGCTGGACGGGCTGGTCGCTCACGACCGCGGCCCCCTCAGCGACAGGAATTGACAGAAGATCCACAGAGAATGCGTCATTCGGGAACGCGGACGACTCACCGCAAAAGCAGCCGGGCGGCTTGTGACAGGATGAAGTCGCACACGCTGATGAAGCTGGCGAGCAGCAGCACACCAACGAAGACCACGAGCGCCGAGCCGATCAACTCGTCCCGGGTCGGCCAGGACACCTGTTTGAGTTCTTCACGGACCTCGGTGGTAAAGCTGGTGACGCGGGAAATGATGTTCGGCATTACCGCATGGTGCCTCGCCACGTCCCAGCCGCGTTGGCGGATGGGACGTGATGCCGACGCCGGCCGGGATCAGAAAGGCCGGCGGAGGCACCGGCCGCCTCACTGATTTCGGCGGGACTCGGCATCAACGCTCGCGCGCCAACGCGAGCTGGGTTGGTGCCTCGTGCGGCCTTCCCGATACCGGCCGCACTCGGCATCATCATTGGCTCGCCAACGCGGAGCCGGATGGTGCCTCGTCCCGCCTGTTTGATACCGGCGGCCACCGACTTGTTGGTGCCTCGCCGGCCCTGATTGATTCCGGGCCGGCTCGGCATCAACGCTCGCGCGCCAACGCGCGCGAGCGTTGGCAGGAGCGGCAGGAATCGAACCTGCAGTTCCGGTTTTGGAGACCGGTGGTTTACCATTAACCGACGCTCCTCCGGTTTAGTGCCTCGCCCCGCCTCACTGATTTCGGCGGGGCTCGGCATCAACCGCGGCTCGCCACCGCGAGCCGCGGTTGGCAGGTTTCCTGAAACGTAGTTGCTAGTGCCGTTTCCAAAAAGGTTGTCGCACATTTCGATCCCGGCACTCATCATCGCCAGGCACGGTGTAGCTGAAGTGACCGCTGGAGCAAAAGTGACACAACCTTTTTTGGAACGGCACTAGAGCTCACTTCGTTTCCTTGTGCGTCGTGTGCCGGCGGCACCACTTGCAGTACCGTCTCAGCTCCAGCCGGTCGGGGACGTTCTTCTTGTTCTTGCTCGTGTGGTAGTTGCGGCGCTGGCAGTCGGCGCAGGCCAACGTGGCTTGTTCTTGCGGCATGTGTTCTCAGTCAGCAGCGGAGGGGTGACCAGAAACCAGTCACCGGTAACCAGTCGTCTCTTCCGGTTTCAGGTCACTGGTTACCGGCTTTCCCATGCGTCTTACTTGACGATCGCCGTGATCACGCCCGCGCCCACCGTCTTGCCCCCCTCCCGGATCGCGAAGCGCTGCTCCGGCTCCAGGGCCACCGGCTGGAGGAGCTCGACCGTGACGTGCACGTTGTCCCCCGGCATGACCATCTCGGTGCCCGCCGGGAGCGCCACGTCGCCGGTCACGTCGGTGGTCCGGAAGTAGAACTGCGGCCGGTAGCCCTTGAAGAACGGCGTGTGGCGGCCGCCCTCCTCCTTCGTGAGGCAGTAGACGGAGGCCGTGAAGGTCGTGTGCGGGGTGATCGTGCCCGGGGCGGCCAGGACCATGCCCCGCTGGAGGTCGTCCTTCTCGATGCCGCGCAGGAGCACGCCCAGGTTGTCCCCGGCGACCCCCTCATCCAGGAGCTTGCGGAACATCTCGATGCCGGTGACGACGGACTGGCGGGTCGGCTTCAGGCCGACGATGTCGACCGTCGCCCCCACCGTGATCTTGCCGCGCTCGACGCGCCCCGTGCCCACCGTGCCGCGGCCGGTGATGGAGAAGACGTCTTCGATGGACATGAGGAAGGGCTTCTCGACCGCGCGGGTGGGGGTGGGGATGTACGTATCGACGGCCGCCAGGAGCTTCAGGATCGCCTGCGCCCCCAGCTCGCCCGTGTCGCCCTGGGCGGCCAGGAGGGCCGAGCCGCGGATGATCGGGGTCTTGTCCCCGGGGAAGCCGTACTTGGTTAAGAGCTCCCGGACCTCCAGCTCGACTAGGTCCAGCAGCTCCTTGTCCTCGACCGCGTCGACCTTGTTGAGGAAGACGACGATGGTGGGCAGGCCGACCTGGCGGCCGAGGAGGATGTGCTCGCGGGTCTGGGGCATGGGCCCGTCCACCGCGGAGACGACGAGGATGCCCCCGTCCATCTGGGCCGCCCCGGTGATCATGTTCTTGATGTAGTCGGCGTGGCCCGGGCAGTCGACGTGGGCGTAGTGGCGCTGTTCCGTCTCGTACTCGGCGTGGTGGACGTTGATGGTCACCCCGCGCTCCTTCTCCTCCGGGGCGTTGTCGATCTCCTCGTAGGACCGGGCCTGGGCCAGGCCCTTGGCCGCGAGGACCTTCGTGATCGCGGCGGTGAGGGTCGTCTTGCCGTGGTCGACGTGGCCGATCGTCCCGATGTTGACGTGGGGCTTG
>Ga0155207_106_pt2 | contig 16104 bp, 27 predicted proteins | sample RifCSPhighO2_02_FD_106175 | JGI IMG/M metagenome (GOLD analysis project Ga0155207, IMG submission 106175) | Omnitrophica WOR_2 bacterium RIFCSPHIGHO2_02_FULL_67_20
AGGCCGAGCCGCGTCACGCGCGTGTAGCCGCCGGCGACATCCAGGTAGCGGGGCGCGATCTCCGCAAAGAGCCGCTTGACGAGCGTCCGGTCCTGGAGGATGCGGTACGCGCGGCGGCGCGAGTGGATGCTGCCCTCTTTACCGAGGGTGACCAGCCGGTCGGCCAGCCGCTGGGCTTCCTTGGCCCGGGCGAGTGTGGTCCGGATCTGGCCATGGTGGACCAGCCCCTTGACGAGGCTGTTCAGAAGCGATTGCCGGTGCTCGCTTGGTCTCGAGAGGCGTTGGTTGCGTTTTCCGTGTCGCATGCGTCAGGGTGAGGCCTGAGTCGCCGCGCTGGCTTCGGACGCGCCCATCCCCAGCGAGAGCCCCATCCCGTGGAGCAGCTCGTCGATCTCCGCCAGCGACTTCTTGCCGAAATTGCGGTACTTCAGCAGCTCCTGCGGGCTCTTCTGCACCAGCTCGCCGATCGTGTGGATCTTGGCTTCCCGCAGGCAGTTGGCCGAGCGGACGGAAAGCTCCAGCTCCGAGATCGGCGTCTTGAGCTTCTCCAGCAGCTCCTCGCTGACCGCTGCCGGCTCTTCCTCCTCCGGCTCCTCCGGCAGCGTCCCGTAGTTCACGAAGAGATCCAGGTGGCGCTGGTAGATGTTGGAGGCGTACAGCAGCGCGTCCTTCGGGCTCATGGCGCCGTTCGTCCAGACTTCCAGCACCAGGCGGTCGTAATCGGTCACCTGGCCGACGCGGGTGTCCTCCACGCTGAAATTCACGCGCGTGACCGGGGAGAACAGGGCGTCAACCGGGATGACCCCGATGGGCTGGCCCTCTTTCTTGTGCTTCTCCGCGGGCACATAGCCGCGGCCGCGGCTCACATCGAGCTCCATTCGGAACTTCCCCGCCTTGGTCAGCGTGCACAGGGTGAGGTCCGAGTTGACCACTTCCACGGTGTCGTCGCCCTCGAGGTCTCCGGCCGTCACCGGCCCCTTCTTGTCCTTCTCGATCACCAGCGTCTTTGGCTGGCGCGAGTGGCCCCGCAGGACGAGCTGCTTCACGTTTAGGACGATCTGCGTGACGTCCTCCAGCACGTTGGGGACGGCGCTGAACTCATGCAGCACCCCGTCGATCTTGATCGAGGTGATCGCCGCACCCTCAATGGACGAGAGCAGCACCCGCCGGAGGCCGTTGCCGATCGTCATCCCATAGCCGCGTTCGAACGGCTCCGCGATGAACTTGGCGTACGTCTCGGTCGAGGTCTCCTCATCGCAGGAGAGCTTCTTCGGCATTGCCAGGTCGCGCCACAACGTTCCCATCCACCCCTCCTTATTTCGAGTACAACTCAACAATCAGTTGTTCCTGGATGCTGGCACCCATGTCGGAGCGCTGCGGGGTCCGGATGACCACGCCCTTCAGCTGTTCCGTATCGACCTGCAGCCATGCGGGGACCGGCCGGGTTTTCGTGCGTTCCAGGTTCTGCGTGATGCGCTCGGCCTGTCCCTTGCGCTGGGGGGCGAGCTGGATGACGTCGCCCGCCTTGACCTGGTACGACGGGATGTTGACCAGCCGGCCGTTCACCATCGTGGCCCGGTGGCCGACGATCTGGCGCCCTTCCCGCCGCGAGGTGGCGAAGCCCATCCGGTAGAGCACGTTGTCGAGCCGGCGCTCCAGCATCTCGAGGAGCTGCTGGCCCGTGACGCCCTTGGCCTTCTGGGCGATGTTGAAGTACCGCCGGAACTGGCGCTCCAGCATGCCGTACATCCGCTTGACCTTCTGCTTCTCGCGCAGCTGGATGCCGTAGTCCGAGAGCTTGACGCGCAGCTGCCCGTGCTGGCCGGGGGGATAGGCGCGCTTCACGCCGGCGCACTTGCCGGTGTCGCACTTCATGCCTTTCAGGAAGAGGTGCGTGCCCTCCCGCCGGCACAGCCGCGCGGCCGGCCCGGTATAGCGTCCCATTAGACGCGCCTCCGCTTCGGCGGACGGCATCCGTTGTGGGGGATTGGGGTGACATCCTTGATCGCCGTGATGCTCAGCCCGGCCTGCGAGAGCGAGCGGATGGCCGACTCGCGTCCCTGGCCCGGCCCCTTGACGAACACCTCGACCTCCTTGAGCCCCGCATCGAGCGCCTTCTTGGCGGCGTTCATGGCCGCGATCTGGGCGGCATAGGGCGTGGACTTGCGCGAGCCGTGGTAGCCGCTCGAGCCGGCCGTGCTCCAGCAGACCGTGTTGCCCGCGCGGTCGGTGATCGTGACAATCGTATTGTTGAAGGTCGCAAAGATGTGGGCGATCCCCTGCGTCGTGGACAGCTTCTTCTTCCCGCGCGTCCGCGGAGCCGTCTTCGGCGCGTCCTTGCCCGCCGCTTTCTCCGCCGGACTCGTGGCTTTGTCCGCCGTCTCCGGCGCGCTCGCGCCGGCGGGCGGGGCAGGCAGGTTCGCCGGCTCCCCCGGACCGCTCTTGTCTGCGTCAGCCATGCTCAGCTCCTTTCGCTTCTAAAGCGTGTTTCACAACCACCAGTATGATTCCGCAGATTTTGAGGAGATTTCGCCGATGACGACGTCCATCTGCGAAATCAATTCACAATCTGCGAAATCCATCTTCGGTTTTGAAAGGCGCTCTAAATAAACTGCTAGGGATGCGGAATCATGTTCGCGCCGGGCCCGATCCAGTGACCGGCCGCGTCGTCCGCTTCCGCACGCCCACCCGGGGCCGCGGTCCCTTCCGGCTGCGCGCGTTGGTGCGGGTCCGCTGGCCGCGCACGGGCAGCCCTCTCTTGTGGCGCAGCCCGCGGTAGGACCCGATATCGATCAGCCGCTTGATGTTCGCCGTCACCTCGCGCCGCAGGTCGCCTTCCACCTTGGCCGTGGCCTGGATGGTTTGAGTCAGCTTGGAGACCTCCTCATCCGTCAGGTCTTTCGCGCGTTTGTTCGGGTCAATCTGGGTGACGGACAGCACCCGGCGGGATGTCGCCGGTCCCACGCCGAAGAGGTAGGTCAACGCCACCTCGATCCGCTTTTCTTTCGGCACCTCGATTCCGACGATTCTCGGCATGAAGACGGCGCTCCCTTCCCGTTACCCTTGTCGCTGCTTGTGCTTCGGATTATCGCAGATCACCCGGATGATCCGCTGGCGGCGGATGATCTTGCACTTGCTGCAGATCCGTTTCACCGATGCGCGTACTTTCATGTGTCCGTTACCCCGTTAGCCGGTTGGCCGGTTCGCCCACACTAAAAGCGAAATGTGATACGTCCTCTCGTCAAGTCGTAGGGCGACAGCTCCAGCTTCACACGGTCGCCCGGCAGGATGCGGATATAGTGCTTCCGCAGCTTGCCGCCCAGGTGCGCCAGCACGGAGTGGCCGTCCTGGATCTCGACCCGGAACATCGTGTTGGGGAGCGCCTCCGTGATCGTCCCCTCAATTTCGATCAAGTCTTCTTTCGGCATGTCCCTTCGAGAGTAACCGGTGACCAGAGACCGGTAACCAGCTGGTTTCTGGTTACTGGTGTCCGGTTACCTCGTCAGTTCTCGTCAAGACCTCCGGGCCGTGTTCGGTGACGGCCACCGTGTGCTCAAAGTGGGCGGCGAGCGACCGGTCCTTCGTGACGACGGTCCACCCGTCGGACAGGATGTGCACGTCGTAGCTGCCCAGCGTCACCATCGGCTCGATGGCGAGCACCATGCCGGGCCGGAGCCTCGGCCCCATATTTGGCTCACCGAAGTTCGGGATGGGCGGTTCTTCGTGCAGGGCGCGCCCGATCCCGTGCCCCACGAAATCTCTGACCACCCCGAATCCCGCGCGTTCCACGACCCGCTGGACCGCATGCGAAATGTCCGAGAGCCGGCGGCCCGCGGATGCGGCGGCAATGCCGTCCTCCAGCGCCCGCTTGGTCGCCTCGGAAAGCCGCCGCGCCTGCGGGCTCACCGCGCCGACCGGCACCGTCACGGCTGCGTCGGCGAACAAGCCGTCCACCACCGCGCCCGCATCGATGCTGACGAGATCTCCTTCGCGCAGCTTGCGCTCGCCGGGGATGCCGTGCACGACCTCTTCGTTGACCGAAACGCAGATCGTCGCCGGAAAGCCCCGGTAGTGCAAGAACGCCGAGGCCGCACCCGCCCGTCGGAGGTATGCGCCAGCCGCCTCGTCGAGCTGCTGCGTCCGGATCCCCGGCCGGACGAACGCGGCCAGGTGCGCGAGCAGTCCTGCCACGATCTGGCCGGCGCGGCGCATGACGTCAATTTCTCCCGGCGTCTTGAGTTCGATCATTTCTGACTTTAAAAATCCGTGTAATCACGTTTCAGTTCACCCAGTCCTGGCGGCGAAACAGGCCGAGGGTGCGTTTGTAGACCGTCTCGACATGACCGGCGCCGTTCACGGGAAAGAGCAGCCCCTTTTGCCGGTAGTAGGCCAAAAGCGGTGCGGCCGCCTTCCGGTCGATCGACAGCCGCTTGCGGATCGTCTCAAGCCGGTCATCCTTGCGGGTGGTCAGCCGTCCGTTGCAGCGGTCGCAGCGGCCCAGGTGCTTGGGGCGCATCGTGCGGACGTGGTAATTCTCGCCGCACCGTGCGCAGACCCGGCGTCCCGACAGGCGCCTGACGAGGAGCGACGTCGGCGACGTGAGATACACGGCGCCATCCAGCGGCTGGCGGTGCCGCCGGAGCACCCGGTCCAGCCCCGCCGCCTGAGCGCGCGTGCGCGGAAAGCCGTCCAGGACGAACCCCCGCGACGACCCGCCCCGTCCGCTCAGCCGCTTCGCCATCACCTCGACCACCAGGTTGTTCGGGACCAGTCGGCCGCTCGTGACGTACGCCTTGACCCGCTGGCCCAAGGGGCTGTTGCGCGCGATCTCCTCGCGGAAGATTTGTCCCGTCGAAAGATGCGGCGCGCCCAGCCGCTCCCGATAGAGCGATGCCAAAGAGCCTTTGCCGGCCCCCGGGGGGCCCAAGAGTACGATGCGCACGATTACCGTCGGCTTTTTAACCGCCCGGACTTGAAGAAGCCTTCGTAGTGTCGCATGAGCAGATGCGACTCGATCTGTTTCATCGTATCGAGCGTGACGCCGATCACAATCAGGAGGCTTGTGCCGCCGAAGAAGCCGGCGACCCTTGCTGGAATCTTCATCCAGGCCATGACGATATCGGGCAGGATGGCGATGACGACGAGGTACACCGCCGCCGCGAATGTCACGCGGGTCAAGATCTTGTCCAGGTAGTCCACGGTCGGCTGCCCCGGCCGGATGCCGGGGATGAAGGCGCCGACCTTCTTCATCTGCTCAGCCGCCTCGAGGAACTGGTGCGCCGTCAGCGCCGTGCTGAAGTAGGTAAAAAACAGGATCAGCGCCGCATAACAGAGGTTGAAGACGAGCGAGGTCCGGGAGAACCAGTCCATTAACCCATGCAGCTGCGGCACGAAGCCCGCGAGCTGAATCGGAAAGTACAGGAGCGACACGGCGAAAATAATCGGCAGCACCCCGCCGCTGTTCACCTTGAGCGGCAGGTAGGTGCTCTGCCCCCCGTACACCTTCCGCCCGACGACCCGGCGCGCGTATTGGACCGGAATCCGGCGTTGGCCCTGCTCGACGAAGATGATCGCCATGACGATGCCCACGAGAAAGGCACCCATCGCCATGAAGACCAGCGGCGCCATGGGCGACTGGTTCAGCCCGCCGGGCCCCAGGCGCAGCGTGATGTCCCGGATGGCGAGCGGGATGCGCCCGACGATCGAGGCGGTCATCAGGAGGCTCATCCCGTTGCCGATGCCGTGCTCGGTGATCTGCTCGGCGAGCCACATGATGATCGCCATGCCGCCCGTCATGGTCAGGACGGTGAGGAACCGGAACCCCAGCCCGGGGGTCAGCACGATCTGCGCGTGGAACTGCGCCGGAATCGCCTGTTCCAGCAGCAGCGCGTACATGAACGAGTTGATGACGGCCAGGAGGACCGTGGCGTACCGCGAGTACTGGTGGAGCTTGCGGTAGCCCTGCATCCCCTCCTTGCGCAGCTTCTCGAGCGCCGGGATGGCCGTGGCGAGCAGCGTCTCCACGATGATCGTCGCGCTGATGTAGGGCATGATCCCCAGCGCGAAGATGGTGGCGTTGGAGAGCGCGCCCCCCGTGAACATGTCGAGCAGATTGAGGAGTCCGCCGCCGCTCGCGGCCGACACCTCATCGAAGATCCGGCCCAGCTCCCGTCCGTTGATCCCGGGCACCGGAATGAAGATGCCCACCTCGTAGATCGCGAGCATCGCGAGCGTGAAGACGAGCTTCTTCCGGAGCTCGGGGATGCTCCACGCGTTGACGAGGGCGCTGAGGAGTCGGAACATTTTTAAATGGATTTCACAGATTTCAAAAGCTGATTACGCAGATAAATCTGCGGAATCATCTTTTAAAAATCCGCGAAATCATTTCTCAATGAGCTCCACCGTGCCGCCGGCCTGCTGCACCTTGGCCGTGGCCGAGGCGCTGGCGCGGTGGACCACGATGGTGACCCGCTTCGTGAGCGTTCCGTCTCCGAGGAGCTTCACAGCCTGGGAGGCGCGATTCATGAGATGCCGCGCTTTGAGCAGCTCGGGCGTCACACGCTCCCCATCGTTGAACCGGTTGAGCTGCTCGACGTTGATGATCTCGGCGCGCTCAGGCCGTCCGGTCGCTTTTTGCCGGAACCCGCGCTTGGGGAGGCGCCGGATGAGCGGACTGCGGCCGCCCTCAAACCCCGGCCGCTTGCCGGATCCAGTCCGCGCGCGCTGGCCTTTCTGGCCGCGCGTGGCGGTCTTGCCGTGGCCGGAGCCGATGCCCCGCCCCACCCGCTTCTTGCGGTGGCGCGCGCCGGGCACGGAGGGAATCGTTGACACGTTCATGAGAGTCGTTTCCCGTGAGGACGTTGTGTTAGTTTTCCGCGACTTCAACGACGAGGCGGCGGCGCTCGCGGATCGTTTCCTCGCTCTCCAGCGCCTGGAGCCCTTCCAGCGTCGCCTTGACGAGATTCACCGAATTGCTGGAGCCGAGCCGCTTCGTCAGGATGTCCCGGATGCCGGCCGCTTCGCACACCGCCCGGACAGCACCACCCGCGATGATCCCCGTGCCGGGGCTGGCGGGTTTGAGCAGGACGCGCGAGGCGTCAAAGCGGCCGACGATCTCATGCGGGATCGTCGCGCCCTTGAGCGGCACGGCGATCATGTTCCGTTGGGCCTGCAGAAACCCTTTGCGGATGGCGTCGGCCGCCTCATTGGACCTGCCCAGCGCCATGCCGACGCGCCCCTTGCCGTCGCCCACCACCGCGAGCGCGTTGAAGCCCAGCCGCTTGCCGCCCTTGTGGACTTTGGCGACGCGGTTGATGCCGATCAGCTTCTCCATGAGCTGCGTCCCGTCTGAGGAGCGCGCCTGCTCACGTTGCCGCCCCCGCGGCCCTCCGTCTCGAGCCATTAGACCTGAAGCCCTCCTGCGCGAGCCGCCTCTGCCAGCGCCTTCACCCGTCCATGATAGACGTATCCGCCGCGGTCAAAGACGACCCGCGTGACCCCCCGCTTGACGGCATCGGCGGCCACGAGCGCGCCGAGTTCCTTGGCCGCGTCAAGGTTGCCGCCCCGTTTGAGGTGCTTGAGCCGCTCATCCTTCGTGGACCAGCCGCACAGCGCCTTGCCAGCGACATCATCCACCAGCTGGACATAGAGGTGGTTGTGGCTTCGGAAGACGCACAGCCTGGGCCGCTCCGGCAAGCCCGTCACTTTCTTGCGCAGCCGCCGGTGCCGGGTGCGGCGGCCCTGCTCGCGTGTGTGGCTCATCCCACCACCTGCGCCAGACGGCGGCTCAGGCCACATGTTTGGCGGGCCGCCGTCACCGATGCGACTGGCGACGTGATAGCAACGTAAGATCCGCGGACCATCGGGGTTTGCCGAAGGCAAACCGGCGCAGGTGGTGGGATCATCCTCCGCCTCCCGCCTTGGCGCCGGCGCCGGTGGCCGCCTTGCCCGCCTTGCGCCGGATGATCTCGCCGACGTATTTGATCCCCTTGCCCTTGTACGGCTCTGGCGGGGCGATGCGCCTGAGGTTGGCGGCGAACTGGCCGACGAGGTGCTTGTCCGCGCCCTTCACGATGACGGACGTGGGTTTGGGCACCTCCACGGTGATCCCCTCGGGCAGCGCCACCACCACCGGATGGGAGAATCCCACCTGGATGGAGATCTGCTTGCCCTGCAGCTGGGCGCGGTACCCGACACCGGAGATTTCCAGCTCTTTCGAGAAGCCGGTGGACACGCCGTGCACCATGTTGGCGATGAGCGCCCGGTAGAGGCCGTGCATGGCTCGGTGGCGCTTGTCCTCAGCCGTCCGTTCCACCTTCAGCTGCTCCCCCTCCAGCCGGACGGTGACGGCCGGCGGGATGTCGAGCGACAGCTTACCCTTCGGCCCTTCCACGAGCAGCGAGGCGCCTTCCTGCTTGGTCGTCACACCGCTCGGAATCGTGACGGGTGCTCGTCCAATGCGCGACATTTTTATATGATTTCGCGGATCGCCAAGGGAAAACACCCCTTGAATGCGGATTCCACAGATAGAGTTTTTAATCCGCGTAATCTGTCCTTTACATGAGGTCCTTCTATGCAATCCGCGGAATCCCGTTTACCACACATAGCAGATGACCTCTCCGCCGATCCGCTGCTTGTAGGCGTCGCGCTCCGTCAGGATCCCCTTCGAGGTGGACACGACGGCGACGCCCAGTCCGCGCAGCACGCGCGGCAGCTCTGCCGCCTTGCGGTACGTGCGCACGCCCGGCTTCGAGATCCGGATGAGCTGCGTGATCACGGGTATCTGCTTGGACGATGAGCGCTTGGCGTATTTCAGATAGACGCGCAGCATCTTGGTCGCCGGATCCTCCTCACCGATGACCTTGTACGTCCGGATAAACCCCTCCTGCTTCAGGACCTCGAGGATCTGGGTGAAGAGCCGGGAGAACCGGACGTCCACCGCCGGATGGTAGGCGCGCGAGGCGTTCCGGATCTTGGTCAGTGCGTCGCCGATCGTGTCCATCACCAGCTCGCTTTCGTCAGGCCGGGGATCTCCCCGCGCCAGGCCATTTCCCTGAAGCACATGCGGCAGAGCCCGAAGCGGCGGTAGAAGCCCCGCCGACGGGCGCAGCGCTGGCACCGGTTGACCGCCCGGGACGTGAACTTCGGTGTACGCTTGGCTCGCTCGATCCACGAACGTCTGGCCATGAGTCTCCGCTAGTTGTCCTTGTCTTTGTCTTTCGTCGCGAACGGCATGCCGAACCCCTTCAGGAGCGCGTACGCCTCATCGCGGCTCTCGGCCGTCGTGACGATGACGATGTCCATGCCCGTGGGGTACGGCGACTGGTCCACCTGGATTTCCGGAAAAATCGTATGCTCCTTGATGCCGAAGCTGTAGTTGCCCCCCTGGTCGAAGCCGGCCGGGTTCAGCCCCCGGAAGTCGCGGATGCGCGGCAGGGCGGCGCTGACCAGCCGGTCGAGGAATTCGTACATCCGTGTGCGCCGGAGCGTGACCTTGCAGCCCACCGGGTCCTGCTCCCGGAGCTTGAAGTTCGAGATGGCCTTCTTCGCCCGCGTGATCAGCGGTTTCTGGCCGGTGATCAGGCCGAGGTCCTTCTGCACCGATTCCAGGTGCTTCGCATCGTGCGCCGCCTCGCCGCAGCCGATATTGACGACGATTTTCTCCAGGCGCGCCGCCGCCATGGGATTGGTGTGCTTGAACTGCTTGACCAGCCCCGGCGACAGCTCCTTGCGGTACCGCTCAAGGAGCCGGGGGACCTGATGGACCTGATGGTTGCTGGTGGTGGCCTGCTTCTGGACCATCGGTTACAGGGGCTCCTGGCACCGCCGGCAGATGCGCCGCTTCTCGTCCGTGCCGCTGACGCGCCAGCCGACGCGCGCGGGCTTCTGGCACTTCGGGCAGACCGGAGCCAGCTTGGCGAGGGCGATGGCCCCCTCCCGCTCCACGATGCCGCCGGCCTGGTTCTGCTGGCTGCGGCGCTCGAAGTGCTTCACGAGATTGATGCGCTCCACCAGGGCGCGCTCGGTCTCGGGCCAGACCTGGAGCACCTTGCCGGTCTTGCCCTTATCTTTGCCGCCCAGGATGGCGACGGTATCACCCTTCTTAATGCGTGCCATCAGACGACTTCCGGAGCCAACGAGATGATCTTCATGAACCGCTCGCGCAGCTCGCGCGCGACCGGGCCGAACACGCGGGTGCCCTTTGGGTTGTTCTGGTTGTCGATCAGGACGACCGCGTTCGAGTCAAACTTCAGCGTCGTCCCGTCCGGCCGGCGGATGGGCGCGCGGGTGCGGACGAGCACGCACCGCACCACTTCGCCCTTCTTGGCCATGGCGTCCGGGTCTGCGACGCGTACGTGCGCCGTGATCACATCCCCGATGGCCGCCGTTTTCTTGTTGCCCCGGCCAATCACGCCGATGGCCCACACCCTCTTCGCGCCGGAGTTGTCGGCCACTTCGAGCTGGGAGCGGACTTGGATCATCCCACCACTCCTAGAGCTTGCCCGCTGGAGGTAAGGCCCGGTTTCACCGCGGCCTCGTCCGCCTTGGGAACTGGAGGCGCGGTGGAGGCGCGCTGGAGGATCTCAACGAGCCGCCAGCGTTTGTCCTTCGAGATCGGCCGGGTCTCCATGATCTTCACGAGGTCGCCCACCGTGGCGCTGTTGGCCTCGTCGTGCACCTTGAATGAGGCGGCCCGTCGGATGATGCGGCTGTACTGTTGGTGCTTGGCCAGGCGCGATACCTGGACCACGATCGTCTTTTTCATCTTCGCGCTCGTGACGATCCCCGTCCGGATCTTCCGGTGTCCCCGGCCGCTCGTCGCGGCGGTATTCGGTTGTGCGGGCTGTGTCGTGGGCATCGCCGGTCTCACGTTTTGACGGCCGTTTGCCGTCGCTGCTGGTTCAGCACCGTGTGGATCCGGGCGATTTGACGCCGGAACGCCGAGAACCGGTGCGTGTGTGTCTGGGCCCCTTCCGCCGTTTTCTGGCGCGCCTGCCAGATCTCGCGGCGCAGCTGCTCGAGCTGCGTGCGCATATCCGGCTCCGGCATCGCGCGCAGTTCCTTGGCCGTGGGCCACTTGTCCGCCATCTCACGCCCCTTCGTCTTTGCGGTTCACGAGCCGCGTGCGGAGCGGCAGTTTGCTGGCCGCCAAGCGGAATGTTTCCTTCGCCAGCATCTCGGGAATGCCGTCCGCCTCGAAGAGGATCCGCCCGCGCTTCACGACGGCCACCCAGTGGTCCACGAGCCCCTTGCCGGCCCCCATGGGTTTTTCCTGTCCGTGGGTGGTCACCGGCTTGTCCGGGAAGACCCGCAGCCACACCTTCCCGCCCCGGCTCATCGACCGGCTGATGGCGACACGGCACGCCTCAATCTGGGCGGCGGTGATCCAGCCGTTGCCCAGCGCCTTGAGGCCGAACTCGCCGAAAGCGAGGCGCGTACCCCCCTTGGCGGCCCCGCGGCACTTGCCGCGGAACGCCTTCCGGTATTTGATTCGTTTCGGAAGCAGGAGTGACATCGCGGAACCCCCGTTACGACGGCTCGGCCGCGGCCGCAGGGGCCGGCGGGACTTCGATGTGGACGCGCGGCCTGGCCTGCGTTTTCTGGCGTTCGATGGAGACCAAATCGCCCCGGCAGACCCAGACCTTCGTGCCGATGCAGCCGGCCTTCGTGCGGGCGGTCGAGCTGCCGAACTGGATGTTGGACCGCAGGGTGCTGAGGGGCACCTTGCCGGTCCGGTACACCTCGCGCCGGGTCATTTCCGAGCCCGCCAGCCGGCCGTCGCAGACGACCTTGATGCCCTTGCACTCCTTGGACTCCATGGCCTGCTGGATCGCCCGCTTCATGGCGCGCCGGAAGGCGATGCGCTTCTCGAGCTGGAACGCGAGCGAATCCGCCACGAGCTGCGCTTCGATCGCCGGATTGGTGATTTCAACGTAGTCCATCTTCAGCTGCTGCTGCGGCCCGAGGATGTTCTGGACCGCGTCCTGCAGCCGCTGGATGTTCTCGCCGCGCCGGCCGATCAGGATGCCCGGGCGCGCTGTGGAGATGACGACCCGGACCCGCTCGGTCGACCGCTCAATGACCACCCGCGCGACCGCCGCTGAGGCCAGCTCCTTGTGCAGGAGCTCACGGATTTTGCGGTCTTCCTGGAGGTACTGGAGGAACATCTTCTTCGTCGGCCCAAACCATCGTGAGCTCCAGTCCCGCGAAATCGGCAGCCGCAGACACTGCGGATTGACTTTATGACCCATTCTTCGCCTCCGGCGAACGTTCAACGTTAAACGTGAAACGTTTAACGGGCCTCATGGCTTTTTCTCCAGTTCCACGGTGATGTGCGTCGTGCGTTTGAGAATGGGGGCGGCGCGTCCGAACGCAGCCGCACGGAACCGTTTCCACCGCGGCCCCTCGTCCGCCACCAGCTTCGAGATGATCACGTCCTCTTCGCGCAGTTCCGGGTGGCGCTGGCGGGCATTGGCAAAGGCCGACGCCAGCAGCTTCACGAGCGGCTTGGCCGCCCGGCGGTTGGTCACCGACAGCTGGACCAGCGCGGCGGCCACCGTCTGCTTGCGCAGCGGGAGGGCGACGTAGCCTACCTTGCGCGGCGTCATCCGGACGTGCCGGGCGACGGCTCGGGCCAGCGCGGGCATGGGCCTACTTCTTGTCCTTAAGAGCAGCGGGGGCCGGCGCGGCAGCCGCCGGGGCCGGCGCGGCCGGTTTGCCGCCCATCGGGCCGGCCGTTTCCTTCTTGACGCCGCCGTGCTTGCGGAAGACGCGGGTTGGGGAGAACTCCCCGAGCCGGTGCCCCACCATGTTCTCCGTCACGTAGACGAGGTTGAACGCCTTCCCGTTGTGGACGAGAAAGTTCAGGCCCACGAAGTCCGGCGTGATCGTCGAGCGCCTGGACCAGGTTTTGATGGGCTTGCGGTCCTTGGTCTGGATGGCGATGTTCACCTTGCGCTGCAACGGTTCATCCACAAAGGCGCCCTTGGCGGTCGAACGTCCCATCTTCCTACTCCAAAAGATTGACGCATTTTAGATTTTCGATTTTCGATTTTCGATTGACGGCTTTCCAATCTAAAATCCAAAATCTAAAATCCAAAATGCGCGTTGCCCCACTCGGCATTAGCGTCTCCGCTTGACAATGAATCGGCTCGAGTACTTGTTCCGGTTCCGCGTCTTGCGGCCCTTCGTGTGCCAGCCCCACGGCGAGACCGGATGCGGATTGCCCTGACCGGACTTCCCCTCGCCGCCGCCGTGCGGGTGGTCGACGGGGTTCATCGCAACACCTCGCACGTGCGGCTTGCGTCCCAGCCAGCGGGAGCGGCCCGCTTTGCCCAGCACCAGGGACTTGTGGTCGATATTGCCCAGCTGCCCGATGGTGGCCCAGCAGTCCACGTTCACCAGGCGCACCTCGCCCGAGGGCAGCCGGACGTGCGCGATCGCGCCCTCCTTGGCCTGAATGATCGCCGAAGAGCCGGCCGAGCGGACGAGCTGCCCGCCGCGGTTTCTCTGTAGCTCAAGGTTGTGGATCGGCTGGCCCGGCGGCACGCGGGAGAGCGGCATGGCGTTGCCCACCTTGACCTCCGCCTCGTCGCCGGCCGTGATGGTCGCGCCCACGGCGAGCCCCTCGGGCCACAGGATGTAGCGCTTCTCTCCGTCTGAATATTGGACGAGCGAGATGCGCGAACTGCGGTTGGGGTCATACTCGACGCTCAGCACCGTCGCGCTCACCCCGGCCTTGTCCCGCCGGTAGAAGTCGATGCGGCGGTACATCTGCTTGTGTCCCCCACCCATGAACCGGCTGGTGATGTGGCCGTGGTGGTTGCGGCCGCCCGTCTTCTTCATGGGTGAGAGCAGCCTCTTGTGCGGGGTGTCCGTGGTGAGCTCCGCAAAGTCGGACGTCACTTGGAACCGCATCGTCGGGGTGTAGGGTTTGTGAGTTTTCACACCCATTCGAACATGATTTCGCAGATTGAGGGATGATTACGCAGATTCATCGGCGTAATCAATTCAAAATCTGTGAAATCCCTTTCCTTTTTGTTACTTTCCGAACTCGATCTTCTGGCCCTTCGCCAGCGTGACAATTGCCTTCTTCCGGTCCGTCCTCCGGCCCCAGCGCTGCTGCAGCCGCCGCCACTTGCCGTGCGTGACCTGGGTGTTGACCTTGAGGACCTTGGTCTTGAAGAGCGATTCGACCGCCTCCCGGATCTCCACCTTGTTCGCGTCCGGAGCGACGTCGAGCACGTACTGGTCGTGCGCCGCGATGCGCACGCCCTTCTCCGACTGCCGGATGCCCTTGACGATCTCAGTGGCCGGCCGCATTTCAACGTGATTTCGCGGATTTTAAAAAGCTGATGACGCAGATTTAATCTGCGAAATCTGCTTTTCTAATCTGCGAAATCTCCTCCTTACGCCTTTTCTTTCACGCGCTGTTCCAGCTGCTCGAATGCCGACGTGGTGACAAGCACTTTATGCGCGTTGAGGACGTCAAACGCGTTGAGGTTCGCCGCCTGGCGCAGCTCAAACGACGCAAGGTTGCGCAGCGACTTCAGCAGCGCCTCGGTCGGCTCGTGTAAGACGATGACAGAGGCGCGCGCTGCCTTGAACGTCTTCGCCAGGCCCCCGAAGGGCTTGGTCTTGGGGGAGGCCGCTTCCAGCTGCTCGAGCACGACGAGCTCTTGATCCCGCAGCTTGCCCTTCAGGCTCTCGAGCAGCGCGATGCGCCGGATCGTCTGCGGCAGCCGGTAGGACATGTCCCGCCGGCGCGGGCCGAACACCGAGCCACCGTGCCGCCACAATGGCGAGCGGGTCGAGCCTGCGCGCGCGCGGCCGGTGTGCTTCTGCTTCCATGGCTTCTTGCCGCCGCCGGAGACGTCGCCGCGGGTTTTCGTGGACGCCAGTCCCGCGCGCACGTTGGTCCGGTACATGGCGACGGCCTGGACCAGGACCGCAGTATTGACCGGCCCGTCCCAGAGGGCCGGGTCAAGCGAGAGTTGGCCGACTTCCTTGCCTTGCAGGCTGAAGATCTTTGCGTCCATGGCTACTTGGCTGCCGGCGCTGCCGGCTTAGGCTTCTTTGAAGCCGCTTTGGCCGTCTTGCTCAGATTCTCGTCATCCTCGATGACGGCTTGGAAGGCCTGCGGCTGTTTGACCACGCCGGAGTGCTTGCGGGACTTGCTGATGATCACCAGCTGCCGGTCTGCACCCGGGATGGCCCCTTCGATGAGCAGGAGGTGGTGCTCCAGGTCGATGCGCGCGATCCGCAGGTTCTGAACCGTCACGCGGTCGGCGCCCATATGGCCGGGTAAATGATGGCCCCGCCAGACCCGGCCCGGTGTCGTGGTCGAGCCGATGGAGCCGGGGCGGCGGTGCGACGTCGATCCGTGCGTGGCACTACCGCCCCGCCAGTGCCAGCGCTTCATCCCGCCCTGGAAGCCCTTGCCGATGGAGATGCCGGTGACATCGACGATCTCGTACGGCTTGAAGAGGTCGACCGTCAGCTGCTGGCCGGCCTGCCACTCCCCGTCCGAGAGCCGGAACTCCCGCACGTAGCGGAAGGGGCCCGTCCCCGCCTTCTTGAACTGGCCGAGCTGGGCCTTGTTGAGGGCTTTCTCTTTCACCGGCTCGAATCCGAGCTGGACCGCGCGGTACCCGTCGCGCTTCTGCTCGCGCAGGCCGAGGATCGTGCACGGGCCGGCCTGGACGGCGGTCACCGCCAACCGGCGTCCGTAGTCGTCGTAGACGTGCGTCATTCCAAGTTTTTTACCGAGCAAACCAATCGACATTAATATTGCGATTTCGCAGATTGTGTATCGATTACGCCGATAGAACGTTCGGTCTGAATCTGCGTAATCATTCCGAAATCGGCGAAATCCCTCTTTATTATTTCACTTCAACGTAGACGCCCGACGGCAGATTCAGCTTTCTCAGGGCGTCGATCGTCTTCGAGGTCGGCTCCAGAATGTCGATGAGCCGCTTGTGCGTGATCAACTGGAATTGCTCCCGGGATTTCTTGTCGATGAACGGCGAGCGCAGGACCGTGAAGAGCTCGCGCCGGGACGGCAGCGGGATCGGGCCCGAGATCTTCGCTCCGGTCCGCTGGACG
>Ga0155207_126_pt1 | contig 15109 bp, 18 predicted proteins | sample RifCSPhighO2_02_FD_106175 | JGI IMG/M metagenome (GOLD analysis project Ga0155207, IMG submission 106175) | Omnitrophica WOR_2 bacterium RIFCSPHIGHO2_02_FULL_67_20
AGGACACCCGTGTGCTGGTCCAGGGCATCACCGGCCAGGCCGGGGCGTTTCACACCGAGAAGATGGTGGAATACGGCACCCGGGTGGTTGGCGGGGTGACACCGGGCAAGGGGGGTACCTCGGTGCACGGGGTGAGCGTCTTCAACTCGGTCAAGGACGCGGTCGCGGCCACCGGCGCCAACGCCACCATCATCTTCGTGCCGGCCACGTTCGCCGACGGCGCCATCACCGAGGCGATCGACGCAGCACTCCCGCTCATCGTCGTCATCACCGAGGGCGTCCCGACGCTGGACATGATCAGGATCCGGGCCAGGCTCTCCGGCCTGCAGGCCTCGCCGCAGGCGCTCCCCCCCATCCGGCTCATCGGGCCCAACTGCCCCGGCCTTATCACGCCGGGCGCGTGCAAACTGGGCATCATGCCAGGCTACATCCACCGGCCGGGCAGCGTCGCGGTGCTCTCGCGCAGCGGTACCTTGACCTACGACGCGGTCTACCAGTTGACACAGGCCGGCCTGGGCCAGTCCACCTGCATCGGGATCGGCGGCGACCCGGTCCTGGGCTCCAGCTTCGTCCATCTCCTGCCGCTCTTGGAGCAGGACCCGCAGACCGAGGCCATCGTCCTGATCGGGGAGATCGGCGGGACCGAAGAGGAAGAGGCGGCCGCCTACATCAAGGCCCACATGAAGAAGCCGGTCTTCGCCTTCGTCGCCGGCAAGATGGCGCCCAAGGAGAAGCGGATGGGCCACGCGGGGGCGATCATCGCGGGCGGGAAGGGGACCGCGGCCGAGAAGTACGCCGTCCTGCGCTCAGCCGGGGTGACGACGATTGAGAGCCCGGCGGAGATCGGGCGCACCGTCAAAGCGCATCTCGGTCGCCAGTCGCAAGTCGCCAGTCGCAAGTCGTGAGGGTCCGGCACCAGGCTCTCGCGACATGCGACATGCGACATGCGACTTGCGACCGGCGACCTGTGCCCCCCTGGCGTATTGACCGTCTGCACCGCCCGTGCTATGCTTGCAAGAGACTGGACGCTCGTCGAGGAGGGACCCATGAAAGACCGCGTTGAAAAAGTCATCGATCGCATCCGTCCGGCGGTGCAGATGGACGGGGGCGACATCGAGCTCATCGGTGTGGAGAACGGCTGGGTGAAGCTGCGCTTGGTGGGGAGCTGTGCGGGCTGCCCGTCCTCCATGATGACCCTGAAGATGGGCATCGAGCGCGCGATCCGCGCCGAGGTGCCGGAGATCAGTGGAGTGGAAGCCGTCCCATCGTGAAAGCTGACGGTCAGTAGGCAGAAAGCAGTAGGCAGTAAGCAGCAAAAACGAAACGCCTGAGGGAAAAACCCTCAAGCGTTTTTGTTTTCTGCCTACTGCCTACTTTCCTACCAGCCGCTCCAGCTCCTCCACGTGCTCCTCGCTGTCCTGGAGGACGTGCTCGATCGCCTCGTAGAGGATCACCTCGTCGTGCGGGATGAGGTTGAGGAGCTTGCGGTAGAAGTCGACGGTGTCCCGCTCGTACCTGAGGTTGATCTTCACCGCCTGCATCGAGTCCTTGTGGATCTGGATCTCGCCCACCTTCGTCGTGGGCACCCCGCCCAGCGCCGCAATGCGCGTGCGGAGGATCTTCGCGTGCTCCATCTCGTCCGACGCGATCTCCGCGAAGCGCGCCATCAGCCCGTCCGCATAGGGGCCGGTCGTGATGGCCGCCTGCGTGAGGTACTGGATCTGGCTGGCGTACTCCATGGCCAGCCCCTCGTTCATCAGCTTGATGATCTTGCCTTTGTCCAGCGCCATGGGAACCTCCCCGTCGGGCAGTCTAACCCAAACCGATTCAGGCTGCAAGCCGTACGCTGTCAAGGTGGTGTCCTAATCTGGAATTGATTTCACAGATTTTGAATTGATGACGCAGATAGAACCACGTCGAGGAATGTATCAGCGTAATCAGGACACAATCTGCGAAATCATGGTGAATTAGGACACGACCGCTGTCAACAAACGCTTGACCCGACCGTCGCGGGTGGGTAAGCTGAGCACGCAGACCACCCACCGCCAACCTGGAGGAGACGACGATGCCCACCGCAACCGCCCGCCCCGTACGACAACCGACAAAGGCGTCGTACGGGGCCCGGCGTTCCGCCATCCCCGCGGCCAGCCCCGCTCAGCTGTCCAAATACTTTGCCGACAAGCTGGCGGCGGAACTGGGGCCGCACAATCTGAAGCGGCTGCTGGACGAAGGCGCCTCGCAGGTCGTCGTGCTGGATGTCCGATCGAGGGAGGGGTTCGACGCCGGGCACGTCCCCGGTGCGGCGCATATCCCGTTCGAGGAGCTGCCCCGGCGGCTGAAGGAGCTGCCGAAAGGCAAGAGCATCGTCACCTACTGCTGGGACGTGACATGCCTCCTGGCGACGAAGGCCGCCTACGTCTTGGCCTCCAAAGGCTACCGGCCGAAGGAGCTCTTGGGCGGCATCGAAGAGTGGCGGAAAGCAGGCTTTCCCGTCGAGAAGTAACTGCGTATTTTGGATTTTAGATTTCGGATTTTAGATTTCGGGTCGCGCCCAATCCAAAATCAAAAATCCAAAATCGAAAATTGAAATGATTCCTTACGAATTCAGCGCGGAGCGGTTCAGCCGGTGGATGTCGTACGTCCTCCGGCACAATCCTGAGCGGTACGGCCTCCAACCGGACCGGCACGGCTACGTGAATTTCGAGGAGTTCCTGAGCATCGCCGCGCGCCGCTACCCGGACCTCGAGCCGGACCGGCTCCGGGCGCTCATCGAGGCGAGTAGCACCTCCCGCTTCGAGATCGCGCTCGGCCGGGTGCGCGCCCGCTACGGCCACTCCATTCCGGTCGAGCCGGTCGGGCCGCCGGTGGAGCCGCCGGCGTTCCTCTATTACGGTGCCGATGCCGCCGCTACCGACGCCATCCTGGCCGACGGGCTCAAGCCCGCGGACCGCTCCAGCCTCCACCTGAGCACGACGCTGGAGGAGGCCTTGTCGATCGCCCAGCGCAAGACCGCCAACCCCGCCGTCTTCCGCGTGCTCGCGCAGGAGGCCCACCACAAGGGGGTGGCGTTTTTCCGGGAGAGCGAGCTCTTCCTCGCCGCCCACGTGCCCGCCCCGTTTCTCGCGCGCGAGCCGCTGCCCGAGTCGATCGGGGGCGCGTCCGCGCCGAGCCCCTCTGTGTAGTTCCTCCACGGCGTTCGTCCAGGATCCCCGATGGCAGCATTCGATGTGATTGTGCTCGGCGGCGGCATCATCGGCGCGGCACTGGCCGAGGAGCTCTCGCGGCGGGGGCAGCGGGTGGCGGTCGTGGAGCAGGGCCGCGTCGGCGCGGAAGCCTCCTCCGCCGCCGCGGGGATCCTCGCCGCGCAGGTGGATGTGTCCCGTCCCGGCCCGTTCTTCGAGCTGTGCCAGGCTGCCCGCCGGATGTACCCGGCATGGGTCGCGCGCCTCGAGCGGAGCGCCGGGCGATCGGTCGGCTTCCACGCGGACGGCATCCTCTTCCTCGTGGACACGCCGCGCGGCGAGGCGGCCATGGAGCGCCAGGCGCGCTGGCAGCGCTCGCGCGGGCTGCGCGTCGAGCGCTGGTCGCCGGCCGACGCGCGGAAGCAGGAGCCGGCGGTGGACGGCCGCGTCCGGTGCGGGTTCTTCTTTCCGACGGAAGCGCAGGTCGACAACGTGGCGCTGATGGCGGCACTCGCCCTCGCCTGCCGCCGGGCCGGCGTGCGCGTCCTGGAGCGGACGGTGGTGCGCGGGCTGCTCATCCGCGGCGGCCGCGTGCGCGGCGTCAAGACCGACCGCGGGCCGCTGGCCGCCCCCGTGGCCGTGAACTGCCTGGGCAGTTGGGCAAACCTGGGCGGGGCGCTGCCGCTCCGGCTGCCGGTTGAGCCGGCGCGCGGGCAGATGCTGGTCTTCCAGGCCCCCAAGCGCCTCCTCCGTCGGGCGGTCATGTCCCCGCACGCGTACATGGTGCAGCGCCGCGACGGACGGCTCCTGGTCGGCTCCACCGTCGAGCGGGTGGGGTTCCAAAAGGCGCTGACGCTGGAGGGCATGTCCGGCATCCTGAACGGCGTGCGGAGCATGACCAGCGCCTTGGACGGGCTTCCCTTCGTCGACGCGTGGGCCGGCTTTCGTCCCTGGACGCCTGATCAGCAGCCGATTCTTGGCGGCACGCGGGTCGCAGGTCTCTATGTCGCCACCGGCCACTTCCGGCATGGGATCCTGCTGGCTCCGGTGACCGCCACGGTGCTGGCCGACCTGATGTTGCAAGGTCGATCTTCCTTCCCGCTGGCGCCATTCTCCCCATCCAGATTTCGTTCCTAGCCCCGCTCCTCGTCAAATCCCTAGAAGCCGTTTCATAAACACCATGATGGGATTACAGTGATTCAAAAGCCTGATTCCGGTGATAGCGCAGCGAGGGCCATCACTGTAATCAGCTTTGGAAAATCACCGTAATCACCGCCAAAAGCATTTATGAAACCAGTTCTAAGAGCCCACCGCGGCGGATAATACTTGACGAAAAAGTCATATTATAGTAGCCTTGAAAGCGAGATGAAAATCACCTCTCAGGAGGAGTATGGGTTGCGCTGCCTGCTGCAGCTGGCCCGCACGCCGCAGGGGCAGATTGTGAGCGTCAAGGAGATCGGGATCAAGGAGGGGCTCTCCAGCGCCTACGTGGAGAAGCTCCTGCGCATCCTCTCCAAGACGGGGCTCGTCCACAGCGTGCGGGGGCTGAAGGGCGGCTATGTCCTCAACCGGCCGCCCTCCGCCGTCACGCTGGGCGAGGTGGTGCGGGCGCTGGGGACGGTGCAGACCACCGACCACATCTGCCAGCACTTCACGGGCAACCAACGGGTGTGCGTGCATTTCAGCGACTGCGGCATCCGGTCGATCTGGTCCGGATTGACGACCTACATCCAGACCTTCCTCGATCGGACGACACTGGAGAGCCTGCTCGAGCCCGAGTACGCCGTCGCGGAGCGGCTCACCCGGCGGGTGCCATCGCCGCGGCGACGCTGGGAAACCTGACGGCTTCGTCACGAGACGGATACCCATGAGCCAGCCATTGTTGGTCATCGACAACCTGCACGTGGCGGTTGAGGGCAAACCGATCCTCAAGGGCCTCAGCCTCACGGTGAGCGCCGGCGAGGTGCATGCGCTCATGGGGCCGAACGGCTCCGGCAAGAGCACGCTGTCGTTCTGTCTGATGGGCCATCCGAAGTATGCGGTGACCGCGGGGCGGATCCTCTACCAGGGCGAGGACATCGCGGCACTCTCGCCCGATAAGCGGGCCCAGCGCGGGATCTTCCTCGCGTTCCAGTACCCGACCGCCATCCCCGGTGTCACGATCGCCAACTTCCTGCGCGCCGCCATCCGCGGGGTGCGGGGCGCGGACGTGCCGGTGAAGGAGTTCCGGCAGACGGTGAAGACTCAGCTTTCGACGCTCGGCATCCCCGACACCTTCATGAACCGCTATGTGAACGACGGCTTCTCCGGCGGGGAGAAGAAGCGGCTGGAGATCCTCCAGATGGCGGTCCTGAACCCGGCGCTCGCCGTGCTGGACGAGACCGACTCGGGCCTCGACATCGACGCGCTCAAGACCGTCGCGGCCGGCATCAACGCGCTGCGCGGCCCGCAGCGGGGCATCCTGCTCATCACGCACTACCAGCGGCTGCTCAACTACGTGACACCCGACCGAGTGCGCGTCCTGGTGGACGGCCGCCTCGTCCGGTCCGGCGGGCCGGAGCTGGCGCTCGAGCTGGAGGCAAAGGGGTACGAGGGATTCAAGCCGGCGAGCGAACTGGTTGGAGCCTGAGGGACACGGCGATGGCCACGACGAAACCGCAGGTCAGCATCAACGACGACTACGAGAAGCTCTACGGCTTCCATGTGCCGGAGCGCTCCGTGTTCAAGGCGGAGCCCGGGCTGGATGAGGAGAAGGTCAAACAGATCTCCGGGATGAAGGAGGAACCGGCGTGGATGCTGGAGAAGCGGCTGCGCGCCTACCAGCACTTCGTCAGGAAGCCGATGCCGGTGTGGGCCAACACCGAGCTGCTGGGCAGCATCAAGTTCAACGACATCTTCTACTACCTCAAGCCGACCGCGAAGAAGAGCGAGTCGTGGGAGGATGTCCCACCGGAGATCAAGGAGACGTTCGATCGCCTCGGCATTCCCGAGGCGGAGCGCAAATTCCTCGCCGGGGTGTCTGCGCAATATGAATCCGAGTCGGTCTACCACTCCATGCGGGATGACCTGACGAAGCAGGGCGTCATCTTCCTCGACATGGATACCGCGCTGAAGGAACAGCCGGAGATCATCAAACGCTGGTTCGGCACCGTCATCCCTGCGGCGGACAACAAATTCGCAGCACTCAACACCGCGGTCTGGAGCGGCGGCAGCTTCATCTACGTGCCCAAGGGCGTGAAAGTCGAGATGCCGCTGCAGGCGTACTTCCGCATCAACGCGAAGAACATGGGCCAGTTCGAGCGGACGCTGATCATCGCGGATGAAGGGGCGGAAGTCACCTATTTTGAGGGCTGCACGGCGCCTTCCTATTCCTCCGACTCCCTGCACTCGGCAGTCGTGGAGCTCATCGCGCTGCCGCACGCGAAGATCCGCTACGTCACGATCCAGAACTGGTCGAAGAACGTGTACAACCTGGTGACGAAGCGGGCGGTGGCGCATGAGGGGGCGACCGTCGAGTGGCTGGACGGCAATCTTGGATCGAAGCTGACGATGAAGTACCCCGGGGTCTACCTCATGGGGCGCGGGGCGCGGGGCGAGGTGCTCTCGGTCGCGTTCGCCGGGTCGGACCAGCACCAGGACGCGGGTGCCAAGATGATCCACGCGGCAGCCGACACCTCCTCGGTCATCACCTCGAAGTCCATCTCGAAGGGGACGGGGCGGACGACCTACCGCGGCCTCGTGAAGGTCTACCCGGGTGCGGTCAACGCCAAGTCCACCGTGCGCTGCGACGCGCTGCTCCTCAACCCCGAGTCGCGCTCGGACACCTACCCGACGATGGAGATCGACGAGAAGCGCGTCCAGATCGGCCACGAAGCGACCGTGTCGAAGATCGGCGACGAGCAGCTGTTCTACGCCATGAGCCGGGGCCTGACGGAGCCTGAGGCGATGAGCATGATCGTCAACGGCTTCATCGAGCCGTTCGTGAAGGCGCTGCCGCTGGAATATGCGGTCGAACTGAATCGATTGGTGCAGCTGGAAATGGAGGGAGCTGTTGGGTAGCGGGGATTACGCGGATTAGAAAAGCGGATTTCGCGGATTAATCCACGCAATCCGCAGTTGAAATCCGTGAAATCCAATAGGAGGTTATCATGATTACGCTCACCCCCGCGGCGGCGCAGGAAGTGAAGCGGCTCATGGAGAAGGAGCACAAGCCCAACCTCGGTCTGCGTTTGGGGGTGAAAGGCGGCGGCTGTTCCGGCCTGAGCTACGTCGTGGCGCTTGAGGAAGCGGTTCCCAAGCAGTTCGACTCGGTCTTCGAGCAGGAAGGGGTCAAGGTCCTGGTCGACGCGAAGAGCCACCTCTACCTGGACGGGACCACGGTCGACTACAAGAACGGCCTCGTGGGCGGCGGCTTCGAATTCCTCAACCCGAACGCGAAGAAGTCGTGCGGCTGCGGGTCGTCCTTTACGGCATAAACTGCCGACTGATTACACAGATTTAGAGCTGATTACGCAGATACGGCAGCGCGATCCATCTGTGTAATCAGCTCTTATAATCTGCGGAATCCAACACAATGACCGGCGCCTTTACCATAGATACGATTGAAGAGATCGCGAAGCGGCTCCGGGAGCCCTCGTGGCTCACCGAGCTGCGCCGCGCGGCGCTGCGCACGCACACCGAGCTGCCCTGGCCGCATCCGAGCGACGACATCTGGCGGCGCACCAACGTCTCCCTGCTCGATCCCGGCCGCGGTTTCTCGCCGGCCGAACCCGCCCTCCTGCAGTCGCTGCGCCTGAGCGAGGTGGAGCTAGCGGGGCTGACCCGTCCGCTGGGCGATGAGTCCTTGCTGGTGCGCGCCAACGGCGCCTGGCTCGTTCCGCCGGAGGCCTCCGGCGTCATGGTGGAGGAGCTGACCGCGGCGGCCCGCGCGAAGCCTGAGCCGATCCGCGCCATCCTGGAGTCGGACGGCCTGACCGAGGCGGAGCGCAAGCTCGCCAGCCTCAACGCCGCCTTCCATCACGATGACCTGGTCGTGCGCGTGCCGGCGGGCATGACGGTCGAGCGGCCCGTCCGGCTCGTCCGCGCTTTTTCCATCAGGGACAAGGAAGCCATCTTTCCGATGACGCTCATCACGGTGGGAGCGGGTGGTTCGGTCACGCTCATTGAGGAGTCGATCAGTTTTTCCCCGCCAGCGCCCGGCGCTACCCAGGCCGAGACCGGTCGTGAGCCGGATCGCGGACACCTGATCAATAACCGCATCGAGCTCGTCCTCGAGCCCGAGGCCTCAGTCCGCTACGTGCGGCTGCAGCGCTGGGACGCGCGCGCCAGGGAGTTTCTCCTCCAGCGGGCCACGCTCGCCAAGGGCGCCTCGCTGACGATGGCCAACCTCACCCTGGGGGCCGCGCTCTCCAAGACGCACGTCGTCACGAAGCTCATGGGGCCGGGCGCCTCGACCAAGATCTACGGCTTCGTGTTCGGCCACGGGCGCCAGCACGTCGACCAGCACACGCTCCAGGACCACCACTCACCGCACACGACCTCCGACCTGCAGTACCGGGCCGCGCTCCAGGACGAGAGCCGCATGGTCTACACCGGGCTCATCCGCATCGCCAAGGCGGCCGCGCAGACCAACGCCTACCAGGCGAACCACAACCTGCTCCTGAGCCGGACGGCGCGGGCGGAGACGATCCCGATGCTCGAAATCCTGGCCGATGACGTCCAGTGCAAGCACGGCGCGTCGATCGGGCCGGTGGACGACGAGCAGGCGTTCTACCTGATGTCGCGTGGCGTCCCGCGTGAGGCGGCCCAGCGGCTCCTGGTGATGGGCTTCATCGAGCCGGTGCTCCAGCAGATCCCGTTTGCGCCGCTGCAGGAGCGGCTGCGCGAGGAGATTGAAGGCTGCCTGCATAACGAAGCAGGTTAGCGGGTTTGCGCGTTGGCGCGTTCAACTCGCCAACGGGCAAACGCGCGAACACGCAAACAAGAGATGGCAGAGGCGTTTGTTGCTGTTGCGAAGATCAGCGAAATCCCGGTGGGCCAGCTCAAGCCGGTCGAGGTGGCTGGCAAGCGGCTGCTGGTCTGCCACACCGCGGAGGGGTTCTACGCGGTGGACGACACCTGCACGCACGACGACGGCCCGCTTGCCGAGGGCTGGCTGGAGGGCAATGCCATCGAATGCCCGCGCCACGGCGCGCGCTTCGACGTGACGACGGGGAAGGTCCTCTGCCTGCCAGCCGCGGCGCCGATCAAGACGTATCCGACGCACGTGAACGGCGATGAGGTGCAGGTCAACGTTGGTTGAGTCCGTTATGCCCGTTGTGCCCGTTTGGCCCGTTGAACTCAGCCAACCAGCTTAACGACTCCAACGGGCTTAACCGGCATAACGGGCTTAACGGACTCAACGGACTCAACGGGCTCAACGGGCAAAACGGATCACGCGATGTTGGACGTCACACGCATCAGACAAGACTTTCCCATCCTGAGCCGAGCGGTGCACGGCAAGCCGCTCGTCTACCTCGACAACGCGGCGACGACCCAGAAGCCGCGGCAGGTGCTCGAGGCGCTCACCGCCTACTACACCCGTTCAAACGCCAACATCCACCGGGGCCTCCACACGCTCTCCGAGGAGGCGACGGCGGCCTACGAGGCGGTGCGCGAGCGCACCGCCCGCTTTATCGGCGCCCCCAGTTCCCGGTCCATCGTGTTCACCCGCAACGCCACCGAATCCATCAACCTCTTCGCCCGCGCGTGGGGACGCAGCCGCCTAGGGCCCGGCGACCAGATCCTCCTCTCGGAGATGGAGCACCACTCGAACCTGGTGCCCTGGCAGCTCCTCGCGAAGGAGACCGGGGCCTCGCTGAGCTTCCTCGCGGTCACCGACGACGGACGCCTCCGGCTGGAGGAGCTGGAGCGGCTGCTGAGCCCCCGCACGAAGCTCGTGGCGGTCACGCACATGTCGAACGTGCTGGGCACGATCAATCTGGTCGAGCACATCGTCGAGCGCGCGCACCGGCAGGGCATCCCGGTGCTGGTGGACGCGGCACAGGCGGCGCCGCATCTGCCGCTCGACGTCACCCGCCTGAACTGCGACGCGCTGGCCTTCTCCGCGCATAAGATGCTCGGCCCCACCGGCGTCGGGGTGCTCTACGCGCGCGAGGCGCTGCTCGAAGCCATGGATCCGTTCCTCGGCGGAGGCGAGATGATCTCCGATGTGCAGCTCACCTCATCGACCTGGAACGAGATCCCCTGGAAGTTCGAGGCCGGCACACCGAACATCGCGGACGTGATCGCCTTCGGCGAAGCGCTGGCGTACTTGGAGCGGCTGGGGATGTCCGAGGTGCGCGCGCACGAGTGCCAGCTGACCGCCTACGCGTGGCAGCAGCTCCAGGCGCTGGACGGCGTGACGCTCTACGGTCCGCCCGGCGATGCTGAAGACCGCGGCGGCGCCATCTCCTTCAACCTGGACGGCCTGCACCCCCACGACGTCGGGACGGTGCTCGACTCGGAGGGGGTGGCGATCCGGGCCGGCCACCACTGCGCCAAGCCGCTGATGCGGCGCCTGGGCGTGGCGGCCACGGCACGGGCAAGCTTCTATCTCTATAACACGCGTGAGGAGGTCGACCGGTTGATTGCAGCGCTCCACGCGGCGAGGGAGTTCTTCGGCTGGCCGGCAACGGCTGGGGTCAGACCCCAAAGCGGAAAACCGCCGAATTTCAAGCTGGGGGTCTGACCCCATGGTCGAGCAGCTGGACGAGCTCTACCGGGAAGTCATCCTGGACCACTTTAAGAACTCCAGCCACCACGGCGCGCTGCCAGGAGCGCAGGTCAACGCGGACGGCACCAACCCGCTCTGCGGCGACGAGGTGGCGTTCCATCTGAAGCTGGACGGCGACCGCATCGGCCAGGTCCGGTTCGAGGGGAAGGGCTGCGCGATCAGCCAGGCCACCTCGTCCATGCTCGCCCAGCAGCTGGAGGGCAAGACGCTCCCCCAGGCCCGGGCGCTGATTGAGGCGCTGAAGGGGGTCATGCAGGGGCAGGATCCGGACCCCGATGTGGACTTGGGCGATCTTGAAGCGTTGTCCGGCGTGCGCAAGTTTCCGGTCCGCGTCAAGTGCGCGGCGCTGTCCTGGAACGTCGTGGAGTCAGGGTTAAAAGAGCACGTACAACAGAAACACGTTTAGGCGGTTGGGCCCGTTGAGCCCGTTAGGCCCGTTGAGCCGGTTGGTTAACTTCAACGGGCCAAACGGGCCTAACCGGCATAACGGGCTCAACGGGCTTAACCCGACAGCTGAAGGAGCGAAGATGGCTCTCACTGAGCAGCAGGTCATGGACGCGCTGAAGCCCATCGAGGACCCGGAGCTGCACCTGGGCATCGTGGACCTCGGGCTCATCTACGGTGCGGACATCAACCCGCAGCCCGAGGGCGATGACGTGAAGCTGACCATGACCTTCACCTCGCCCTTCTGCCCCTATGGCCCGCAGCTTAAGGCGTCGGTCCAGCGGACCATCGCGGCCATTCCCGGCGTCAAGAATGCCGTCGTCAACATCGTCTTCACCCCGCCGTGGGACCCGCATACGATGGCCTCGGAAGACTGTAAGCTCGCGCTGGGCCTGGGCTGGGACGAAGACACGCCGGAGGGGGGGACGGAAATTGAGCGCGAGCGTTGACATCGCACAGCGCGACGCCGCCGACGGTCCCGCCGGCGTCAACGTATGACGCAGGTCATAGACCGTCTCCCTTCCACGGTATAGGGTAGGGGCAACGCCACCGCAGGAGAGGAGAGCACGATGCCACGCATCAAGCCGGCCGCCCGCATCCGGCGTCCCGCGGAAGCGCGCACCGCTCCTCACCGTCCGCCGGCTCCAGCCGCCGCCGGGTTGGAGCGCCACGGCATCCGGCATCCGGGGCGCGTGGTCTGGAACGCCGGGGTGCCTGCGCTCTATGAAGAGGCGTTGCGCCGGCGCGAGGGCCAGCTCGCCGAGGGCGGGGCACTCGTCGTCCGGACCGGCCAGCACACCGGCCGCTCGCCCAACGACAAGTTCATCGTCCGCGAGCCCGCCAGCGCCGAGCATATCTGGTGGGGCAAGGTGAACCGGCCCTTCGACGCGCGCCGCTTCGAGGCGCTCCACGCCCGCGTTCTCGCCTACCTGACGGGCAAGGACCTCTTCGTCCAGGACTGCTTTGTGGGCGCCGAGGCGCGCTACCGGCGGCCCATCCGCGTCATCACGGAAACCGCCTGGCACAGCCTCTTCGCCCGGATCATGTTCCGGCCTGCCCCGGTGACGGGGCCCGCCCCGTCCTCCGGGGGGGACGGTGCGCCCTTCGCGCCCGAGTTCACCATCCTGCACGCGCCGAACTTCCTCGCCGAGCCGGAGCGCGACGGCACCAACTCGCCGACCTTTATCCTCGTCCACTTCGGCCGGAAGCTCATCCTCATCGGCGGGACGAGCTACGCGGGCGAGATCAAGAAGTCGGTCTTCACGATCATGAACTACCTGCTGCCGCTCGAGCGCGTGCTCTCGATGCACTGCGCGGCCAACATCGGGCCGACGGGGGACGTCGCCGTCTTCTTCGGCCTCTCGGGGACGGGGAAGACCTCGCTCTCGGCGGATGCCCGGCGGACGCTCATCGGCGATGACGAGCACGGCTGGAGCGATCGCGGGGTCTTCAACTTCGAGAACGGCTGCTACGCCAAGATGATCCGCCTCTCGCCGGAGGCCGAGCCGGAGATTTACGCCGCGACCCGCCGCTTCGGCACCGTGCTGGAGAACGTGGCGCTGGACCCGGCGACCCGCGCGCTCGATCTGGCCGACGAGGCGCTGACGGAGAACACGCGCGGCGCCTACCCCATCGCGTTCATTGCCAACGCGAGCGAGACGAAGACCGGCGCGCACCCCGCGAACATCATCATGCTCACCTGCGACGCCTTCGGTGTCATGCCGCCCATCGCCCGGCTCACCCCTGAGCAGGCGATGTACCACTTCATCTCCGGCTACACGGCCAAGGTCGCCGGCACGGAGACGGGGGTGACCGAGCCGACGGCGACCTTCAGCGCCTGCTTCGGCGCGCCCTTCATGGCGCTTCGGCCGTGCGTGTACGCGAAGCTCCTCGGCGAGAAGATCGCGCAGCACCACGTCCGGTGCTGGCTCGTTAACACCGGCTGGACCGGCGGGCCGTACGGAGTGGGCAGCCGTATTGCGATCGGCCACACCAGGGCGATGGTGGACGCGGCGCTGAGCGGAGCATTGGACGCGGCGCCGGCGGAGGTGGACCCCGTGTTCAAGTTCGCGCGGGTGACCGCGTGCCCGGGCGCGCCGGAGGCACTCCTCGACCCGCGCGCAAGCTGGCAGGATCCGAAAGCGTATGACGCCAAGGCGCAGGAGCTGGCGGCGAAGTTCCGCGCGAACTTCGTGCAGTTCGCCGACTGCGAGCCGGCGTGCGTGTGCGAGGGCGGGCCGACGTTGTGGGCGGAGCATCTCTGAGCCGCCCCGCAACGCCCAACACAGGAGGGCGCGATGGACGGCACGGTGACGACGAGCACGGAGCCGGAGCGGTCGCTCGTGACATCGTTGGGGATCATTGAAGGCGAGGTGCTGTTGCACCTCGACGTCCACGGGGCGACGCCGATGCGCCGCCTCATCCGGGACCTTGAGTGGTCCTCGCCGCTGGTGACCATGGCGCTCGGCGCGCTCATCCGGGAAGGTTTGGTGCGGGCCCGGCAGCATGAACTCGAGCTCATTATTGAGCCGAAACGGCCGGCGCTGATCTCAGAGGCGGTTCCCGAAGCGTGGGGAGGGTGACGACATGGACGGCCGCCGGCTGTGGATGATGTGGTGGTCCGGGGCGTTGGCCGTGGCGCGCACCGCGTGAAAAGGAAGTATCTGGCCGGGCCGCTTCTGTGACGCAGCTCATAGAAGCTGGCGCCGCATTCCGGTACACTTGACATTGGGAACGGGAGGTGGCGGGCGCAGGGACACAGAACCACCCCGGCAAGCACCTCGCGGCACCCACCAGGGAAGAACGCGCGAGGAAGTCCCTGGAGCAGGACGCGCCTCGGATCCGCTGAGTCAGCGCACGTGAAGGTTGGCGGCGGATCTGGGGCGTGATTTTTTTTGAGGGCGCGCATCCGCCGTCCAGGCGTGTGCTACAATACCCATCCCATGGACGAGCGGCAAGCCAAAATCGAGGCCCGGACGCGCGAGCACCACGGCATCGGCGGCGGGGTTCGGATGCGGCTGCGCGACGCGGTCTTCGGCACGCAGGACGGCCTCATCTCGACGCTCGGCGCCCTCACCGGCATCGCGGCGGGCACCCGGAGCGGCGAGGCGGTCGTCGTCGCCGGCTTCGTCATCATCGTCGTTGAATCGCTCTCGATGGCGGCGGGCTCCTACCTCTCCTCGAAGTCGCAGCGGGAATATCTGGAGCGGCTCCTGCGCGAAGAGGAGGAGGAGATCGCGCGCGACCCGGAGGGGGAGCGCCAGGAGATCGTCGAGATGTACCGGCTGCGCGGATACGCCGACGAGGAAATCGCCATCATCGCCAGGCGGCTCATGAGCGACCCGAAGCTCCTCCTCGAAGACATGGCGCACAAGGAGCTCGGCATCTCCCCCAGCACCCTGGAGGAGCCGCTGGGCAACGCGCTCGTCATGGGGACCGCCTACGTCGCCGGCGGCCTCGTGCCCGTCCTTCCGTACCTGACCTTGCCCATGGCGACCGCCATGCCGGTGTCGATCATCGGGACGCTGCTCGCGCTCTTCTTGTTCGGCGGGCTGAAGGGCCGGCTGGTGAAGCAGAGCTGGTGGCGCAGCGGCCTGGAGATGGTGGGAGTGGCGGGGGTCGCCGCGCTCGCCGGATTCTTCATCGGGCGGCTCGTCGACCGCTGGGTGCTGCACTAAACGTGGAGAGCGTCATGGAGCAGCTGTTCGCC
>Ga0155207_114_pt1 | contig 14550 bp, 13 predicted proteins | sample RifCSPhighO2_02_FD_106175 | JGI IMG/M metagenome (GOLD analysis project Ga0155207, IMG submission 106175) | Omnitrophica WOR_2 bacterium RIFCSPHIGHO2_02_FULL_67_20
TGCGGCGGCCGGACCCCGGCATGCGGACGTGAGCGGCGTTGCGGCAATTGTTCCAGCGGCAGGCACAGGCTCCCGGGTTGGAGGACGGCGGAACAAGCTGTTTCTGCCGCTCGCCGGTGAGCCGCTCCTCGCGCATACGCTCCGGGCGCTCCAGGCCAGTGCCGCCGTGCGATGGATCGTCGTGGCGATACGGCCGGAGGACCGGGTACCGGTCGACGCGCTCCTGCGCCGCTGCCGGGTCACCAAGGCGCTGCCGCCCGTGCCGGGCGGGGCGTCGCGCGCAGAATCCGTGGCCTCCGCCTTTGGCGCTCTGCCCGCCGGTGTCACGTGGGTGCTCATCCATGACGGCGCGCGGCCGTGCCTGGCCCAGGCGCTTGTGTCGCGGGCGGTCGGCGAGGCGAAGCGGCACGGCGCCGTGGCGTGCGGCTTGCCCGCGTCGCTGACGGTGAAGGCGGCGGACGAAGAGGGCCGGGTTCGGGTGACGCTCGACCGCGAGGGGCTGTGGTTCGTCCAGACCCCGCAGGTGTTCCGGCGGGACTGGTTCGGCGAGGCGCTCTCACGGACCGGATTCAGTCGCACCAGAGGCAACGGCCACGCCGCGCGAACACTCGAGCGATTTCCGGATGATCCCACCACCTGTCTGCTGGCCGAAAGGCCGGCTGACATTCGTCAGCCGTCTGCCTTTGGCAGACCAGACAGGTGGTGGGATGACGCCGCCCTGATGGAGGCGGCCGGGTTCGCCGTGCGCATGATCCAGGGCGATCCGCTGAACATCAAAGTCACGACGAAAGAAGACGTCATGCTGGCAGAAGCGATCTTGCGAAGCAGGACCCCGGGATCCCATGAGAGTCGGAATCGGCTACGACATCCATCGGCTCGTTAGCAAGCGGCCCCTCGTCCTCGGTGGCGTGAAGATTCCCTACCACAAGGGGTTGATGGGCCATTCCGACGCCGATGTGCTGGTCCATGCTATTATCGATGCCTTGTTGGGAGCGATCGGCGATGGGGATATCGGCCACCATTTCCCTTCTAGCAAGCCGGCCTACCGGGGCATCTCCAGTTTAGCATTATTGAAGCGCGTTGGAGACCGCGTCGAGGAAGACGGTTTTGCCATCGCCAACATCGACACGACAGTCATCGCTGAGCAGCCGAACCTGAACCTCTTCAAGACGGCGATGGCGCAGACGATCGCGCGCACGCTGGAGCTGCCGGAGAACGCCGTGAACATCAAGGCGCATACGAACGAAGGGTTGGGCGCTGTCGGGCGCGGCGAGGCGATGGCTGCACACGCGGTCGTCCTCGTGGAGTAACGACCATGACGCTGTGGTACGTTGTCGGCGCCCTCGTCCTCCTCGTCGCGGTCCTGGTCGTCGTGCGAGTGCTCTTCGCGGCGGAAATCCGCGCCTGCTTTGAGCGGGACCCCGCAGCCCGCAATCTGGTCGAAGTCCTGCTGACCTATTCCGGGCTCCACGCGCTCATCGTCCACCGCCTCGCGCATGGGCTCGACCGGCTGCGCGTACCCGTCCTGCCGCGGCTCCTCATGACGGCGGCGCGGTGGCTCACCGGTGTAGAGATCCACCCCTCGGCGGTGATCGGCCGGGGCCTCTTCATCGACCACGGGATGGGGGTCGTGATCGGCGAGACCGCCGTCATCGGCGACAACGTCACCCTCTTCCAGGGGGTGACGCTGGGCGGCACCGGCAAGGAGCGCGGCAAGCGCCACCCGACGATCGGCAACCACGTCGTCATCGGCACCGGCGCCAAAGTGCTGGGGAACATCACCGTCGGCAGCCACTCGATGATCGGGGCCAACGCCGTCGTCGTCCGAGACGTGCCCGAGCACTCCACTGTCGTCGGCGTGCCCGGCCGCATCGCGCGGACGAAGGACCGCGATTTCCTCGGCATCAACCTGGACCATACGCACCTGCCAGACCCGCTGGCCGAGCGCCTCGAAACGCTCCAGCACGAGATCGACGCGCTCGAACGGCATCTCAAAGAGCACCGCAAGTCGCAGTCCTGATGGGGTCAGACCCCAATCGTGAAACTTGCCAACTTCTGAGCGTGGGGTCTGACCCCGCATGAGTCTGCGCCTCTACAACACCCTCACGCGTTCCTTGGAGCCCTTCGAGCCGCTGGCACCGCCCAAGGTGGGCCTCTACGTCTGCGGCCCGACGGTCTACGACGACCCGCACATCGGCCATGCCCGTAGCGCGTACATCTTCGACGTCCTCCGCCGCTACCTGAAGCACAGAGGCTACGACGTGACCTTCGTCCGGAACGTGACGGACGTGGATGACAAGATCATTGAGAAGGCTCGGCAAGAACTTGGGACACAGGATGCAGGACACAGGACCCAGGATCTGAAAGCGAAGTGCGAGGAGGTAGCGGAGCGCTACCTCAAAAGTTACCACGATGTGCTGGGCCGCCTCGGCATCGCCGCTCCTGATAGGGAGCCAAAAGCGACGGGACACGTCCTTCCTGATTCGAAGAACGTTGAAGCGACGAAGAAGATCGACGCCTCGATGACGGGGTGTATCAGCCAGCTCATCACGAAGAATATGGCGTACCCGGCTGGGGGCGACGTCTATTTTTCCGTCCGCCGATTCGCGGAGTATGGGAAGCTGTCAAATCGCTCTCCCGATGACTTAAAGGCCGGCGCGCGAATAGAGCCGGGGGAGCATAAAGAGGATCCCCTCGATTTCGCCCTCTGGAAGGCAGCGAAACCCGATGAGCCGTCTTGGAATAGTCCGTGGGGACCTGGACGCCCTGGCTGGCATATTGAATGCTCTGTCATGAGCACCGCCTACCTCGGGGACGCCTTTGATATTCACGGCGGCGGCGTCGACCTCGTCTTTCCCCACCATGAGAACGAAATTGCCCAAGCGCGCGCGCTCGGGAAGCCCTTTGCCAAATATTGGATCCACAACGGCCTGCTGACGGTGAACGGCGAGAAGATGTCAAAATCTCTCGGAAATTTCATTACGGTGGATGCTGTACTGAAAGAATGGAATGAACCTGATGTTCTCAAAATGTTCTTCTTAGGGACACATTATCGAAACCCCATTGATTACAGCGTTGAGAACCTTCGAGCGTCCTTTGAACGCCTGAAGAACCAGGTTCATTTCTTGCGAATCGCAAGCTTACTCGAAGTCGGAATTGAACCACCAAGCAAACTGCCGCAGGAGATACTAAGGTTAGAGCATGAGTTTACCGAAGCCATGGACACTGATCTCAATACACCTGGCGCGCTGGCGGTACTAGATAAGCTGGTGAAAGCTGGTCAGCGACTTATTCAGGATGCGGCCACCGCGTATGAGAAAGGCGACGAAGTACAGCGGAATCACAGAACGGGTGGCATTGTTTCAGTTAGCCACACTCTACGACGTCTTGGAGAGGTGCTAGGTTTATTTGGGAGCGTTGGGGCATTCAAGCTTTCAGAAGAAGATAGGCGGCTGATCGACCAGCGCGAGGCAGCGCGGAAACGCAAGGAATTTCAACTCTCTGATCAGATTCGCCAAAAGCTTTCGGCGAAAGGGTATGTGGTCGAGGATACGCCTGACGGACCAATCGTCTATCCGAAGTCCTAAATGGAACCGCCAATGCACCTTAACATTCCAAGGAGGCGGTTCCATGTACCCCGAGCAAGCGAAGCGCGTCGAGGGGTACCCTTCGACAGGCTCAGGGTAAATGCGCCCCTCAGGTTACGGTGCATTTGGGGGTGCATTTAGGTACCAGCCGCAATATGAATATGAAAGGTGACTGTCACTTTGAACTTTGAACGGCGCCAGGTGCCATGAGGCACGGTTTCTTCATCACGCTCGAGGGTCCTGAAGGCTCCGGCAAGTCGAGCCAGGCGCGCTCACTGGTCCGGACGCTGCAGCGGAACGGCCGGAAGGTGACATTCCTCCGGGACCCGGGCTCGACGGCGCTGGGACGCGCCCTGCGGCGCGCGCTGCTGCACACCTCGGCCGAGCTCTCGCCGCTGGCCGAAGCACTCCTCTTCATCGGCGGGCGGGTGGCGCTCGTTGAAGAGCGCGTGGCACCGGCCCTCGCGCGGGGGCGGGTGGTGGTCTGCGACCGGTTCCATGATTCGACCATCGCGTACCAGGGCTATGGAGGCGGCGTCGATCCGGCCTGGCTCGACCGGCTCGGCCGGCGGGCCATCGGCGGTATCGTGCCGGACCTGACGGTGCTGCTGGATGTGCCGGTGGAGCGGGGATTCGCCAGGCTGCGCCGCCGGCATGACCGCATGGAGCGCAAGACGCGCCGGTTCCACCACCGCGTGCGCGCCGGCTATCTGAAGCTGGCCAAGTGCGATCCGAGGCGGTTCGTCGTTGTTGACGCCTCCCGCTCGCCCCGTGCAGTACAACGACAGATCGAACTTATTGTGCTCAGGCGCATTCGGGTTCTTGCCCCGAGCCCCGAGCCCCAAGCCCCAAGCGGTAGATAGATGGCCTGGAACGACGTCTACGGACACGACGACGCCAAGCGGCTCCTCCGCGTCCATCTCGCCTCCCGCGAGGTGCCGGGCGCCTACCTCTTCGTTGGCCCGGAGGGGGTCGGCAAGCGGAAGCTGGCCCTTGAAATGGCCAGGGCGCTCAACTGCACCGCGGAAGAAGGCCAGCGTCCTTGCGATCAGTGTCCCACCTGCGCCCAAATCATGAAAGGCGGCCACCCGGACGTCCATCTCTTGCTGCCTGGCGGAGCTTCCGATCAGGTGAAAATCGAATCGGTGCGGCAGCTCCTCGGCCGGTTCGCCCTCCGGCCCTTCAACGCCGCGGTCCAGGTCGCACTCATCGATGGAGCGCACCGGCTGACGGAGGAGGCGGCCAACGCCCTCCTCAAGGCGTTGGAGGAGCCATCGCGTTCCGCCCGCTTCCTCCTGACGACTTCGCGGCTGGCCGACTGTCTGCCGACGATCGTGTCGCGCTGCCAGCTCGTCCGGTGCGGGCCGCTGCCGGCCGATGTGGTGAGGCACCTCCTCACGGACCTCCACGGCTGCGATCCGCGGACCGCGGAGGCAGCCTCGCGCCTCTCGGCGGGCAGTGTTTCCAGGGCGCTGGAGCTGGCCGGGCGGTGGGACGCCTACCAGCGCACACTCGCGCGCCTGGGGGCCGAGCAGCTCCAGACCGAGTGGCTCGAGCGGGGGCTTCCGGAGACGCGCCAGGAGGTCGCCCAGCTGTTGGAGGAGATGACGGCGTGGCTGCGCGACGTCGCGGTGGCGGCCGCCGGATCTCCGGAGCAGATTGCGCATACCGAGCACGGCGAGGCGCTGCGCACGCAGGCCGCCGCCATGGACGTGGACCGGTGCGTGGACACCGCCTTCGAGCTCTTGAGCCTGCGCGAGTCGCTGGAGCAGTTCGTGAGTCCGCGGCTCGTCGCCAGCCTCGCACGGGAAAAATGGCTCTCACTCCTAGGGGCGTAGGGCGAAGGGTGGGGGGCGAAGGGACATCACGTAGTACCCCTTCGCCCTTCGCCCTTAACCCTTCGCCATCGTGAATGTCGAAGACGCTTTATCTCACCACGCCGCTCTACTACGTGAACGCAGCACCCCACATCGGGCATTCCTACACCAATATCGCCGCCGACTGCCTGGCGCGCTACCACCGGCTCCGCGGCGAGGAGGTCTTCCTGCTCACCGGCACCGATGAGCACGGCCAGAAGATCGCGCAGGCCGCCGCGGCGGCGGGCAAGCACCCGCAGGAGTTCGTGGACGGCGTCGTGCCGCAGTTCGAGGGGCTCTGGAAGACCCTGAACATCTCCTACGACGACTTCATCCGCACGACGCAGGAGCGCCACGTCACCGCGGTCCAGGCGATGCTGACCACACTGCACGCCGACGGCAAGCTGAAGCGGGCGGTGTACCAGGGCTGGTACTGCACGCCGGATGAGACGTTCTGGACCGAGGGAGAGCTCGGGCGGGAACCGGGGACGGCCGGGACGCCTGCGTGCCCGAGCTGTCAGCGTCCGCTCGAGCAGACGACGGAGGAGGGCTGGTACCTGGAGCTGCGCGCGGCCCAGCCGTGGCTGAAAGCCTTCGTGTCGTCGCATCCGGCGTTTGTGCGGCCGGAGAGCCGCTACAACGAGCTCAGAAGTTTGCTGGAGCAGCCGCTGCCGGAGTACCTGTGCATCACGCGGCCGCGGAACCGGGTTCCCTGGGGCATCGAAGTGCCCTTCAGCCGGGAGCACGTCGTCTACGTGTGGATCGACGCGCTCTTCAACTACATTACGGCGCCCGGCTACGTGTCGGAGCCCGCCCGCTTTGCGGGGCTGTGGCCGGCCGACCTCCACGTCATCGGGAAGGACATCCTTCGTCACCACGCGCTCTACTGGCCGATCCTGCTCAAGGCGCTCGGCTTCCCGGATGAGTGGATGCCGACGATGATTTTCGCCCACGGCTGGTGGAAGGTCGGCGAGCAGAAGATGTCGAAGTCGATGGGCAACATCGTGGACCCGACGGTGGTGGTCGGCCGCGTCCTGGCGGACCAGCCGTTCGCGGCCGACGTGTACCGCTACTTCCTCCTCCGGGAAGTGCCGTTCGGACAGGACGGCGCCTTCTCCGAGAGCGCACTCTTCACCCGGCTCCACGCGGATTTGGCCAACGACCTGGGCAACCTCGTCAACCGCACGCTCTCCATGCTCGAGCGCTACTGCGCAGGCCAGATTCCGCAGCCGGGCCCGGTCGGCTGCGCGGTGGAGGACGAGCCGCTGCAGCGCGCCGCCGTCCAGCTGCCGGGCCGGGTGGAGGCGGCGATGGCGCGCATCGAGTTTTCCGTAGCGCTTGACGCGGTCATGCAGGTGGTCAGCCAGGCGAACCGGTACATCGAAGCGACGGCACCCTGGAAGCTGGCCAAGGAAGAGGGGCATCTGAGCCGGCTGCACACCGTGCTTTACGTGCTGGCGGAGGTGGTGCGCATCATCGCCATTCTGCTCGAGCCGTTCATGCCGTCCGTGTCGCTGGAAATCTGGCGGCAATTCGGCTACGGAGATCAGCCTCGCCGGTGGCGCGACGCCTCCCAATGGGGATTGACCGACGCCGGCCAGCAGATCGGCAAGCCCTCCATCCTCTTTCCGAAGAACCAACAATCGCCCCCAGCCCCGAGCCCCCAGCCCCGAGCCTCTTGATGATCCAGCGCATCCTCCGGGGCCGCTGGTTGTACCTCCTGCTCGCGGCGGCCGTCTTAGTCATCTATACCGTGGGTTTGCCCGTGGAGATCGTCACGACCGTCGAGGAGCCCGCCCAGCTCTCCCGTTTCAATGAATCGCTCGAGTGGTGGCCGAAGGAGGTCGACGCGGTCGCGGTCCGGGATACGGTCCACGAGCGGCCGCTCCTGGGGGTCCTCCTCGCATTCCTCTCGCTGTTCATGGGCGGGATGCTGGTGGGGGGCCTGGTATTCTCGTGGTGGAGCCTCTTAAGCGGCCGGGCGCGGTCGCTGTGGGCCTTTTCGGGGCGGCGGCCGCCGGCCTGGTCATTCGCCGAGCTGGGACGCATCATGGCGCTGATGATCATCGCCTTCAGCCTCCTGCCGCTGATCCGGTTCGCGCCGCCGGTCCTGGCGCTGGGCCTCTCGCCCGGCTCGCACCGGTGGATCCCCCTCTCGGCGCTGCTCCTCGACGCGCTCCTCGTGGCGGCCATCTTCGCGTTCGCCTCGGGGAAGGGGATGCCGGCGTGGCGGGCGGTGGGGCTCTCGCCGCGGCGAATCCTCCCGTCGCTCGCGGAGGGGTTCAAGGGGTACCTCGTCGTCTTCCCCTGGCTGTTCCTGCTGCTCTTCCTGACCGTGGAGCTGATCCGGTTCTTTCATTGGAAGCCGCCCCTGGAGCCGATCCAGATGCTGCTGTTCCAGGAGCGCGACCCGCTCGTGATCGGCCTGCTCGTCGTGCTCTCGTGCGTCATCGGCCCCATCGCCGAAGAGCTCTTCTTCCGGGGCGTGCTGTTCGCGGCGGTGCGCCGTTACCTCTCGCGGGGCGGGGCCATCCTGGCGAGCGGCGCCGCGTTCTCGCTGATCCACACCAACCCCGTCGGCTTCCTGCCGATCATGCTCATCGGCTCGCTGCTCGCCTACCTCTACGAGCGCACGGGTTCGCTCGCCGCTCCGATCGCGGTCCACATCCTGCACAACACCTTCCTCATGAGCATCGGCCTCGTGGTCCGCTGGCTCGTCATGGAGTAAAGCTGCCTGCGTGTTACGTGAAACGTGTTACGTGTCACGTGACACGTGACAGGCGGCCGCGATACGCTAGTACACTCGTTGTGACGCAACACGTAACACCTGACACGTAACACGACGCTGATGTCTGGCACTGTCCACGCGCTGGGAGAAATCGGCCTCATCGCCCGGCTCAGCCGTCGGCTGCCGCGCGGCGCGTCGGTGGAGACGGGCATCGGAGACGACGCCGCCGTCCTGCGCCTGCCGTCCTCGCGGAGCGCGCTGAGGCTGCTCTTCGCCAGCGACATGCTGGTGGACGGGGTCCATTTCGTGCGTCGCCGCACGCCGGCCCGATGGATCGGCTGGAAAGCGCTCGCCGTCAACGTGAGCGACATCGCGGCCATGGGCGGAGAGCCGCGGTGGGCGGTCGTATCGCTGGGCCTGCCGCCCGACACACCGCTCCGGTTCGTGGATGAACTCTACGCCGGGCTCTCGCGCTGTGCGAGGCGGTTCGGGGTGTCGGTCGTCGGCGGGGATACGGTCCGCGCCGCGCGCGTCACGGTGGACGTCGCCATCGTCGGCACGGTCGATGCGCGGCGGGTGGTGCTGCGCCGGGGCGCGCGCGCGGGCGACCGGCTCTTCGTCACCGGGCGGCTGGGCGGCTCGCTGCGGAGCGGCCGGCATGCGCGGTTCACACCCCGGCTGGCCGAGGCGCACGAGCTCCTGCGGCGCGTGCGGCTGCGCGCCATGATGGACCTCTCGGACGGCCTGGCCTCCGACCTGTGGCAGATGAGCCGCGCCGGCGGCGTGCGGCTGCGCGTGGAGGCAGCGCGGGTGCCCGTGGCGCAGGCGGCCCGGCGATGCCGCCGCCGGGGATGCCGGTGCCGGGTTGAGCGGGGCTTGGGACCGGTGTATCATGCGCTCATGGACGGAGAAGATTTTGAGCTGCTCTTCGCCGTGAGCCCTGCCCAGGTCCGGCGGGTGCCCCGCCGCCTCGGGCGTTGCCCCGTCACCCCGATCGGCCGGGTCGTGTCGCGCGGTGTGGGCGTCGAGCTGGAGCATCCGGACGGCCGCGTGACGCCGCTGACGCCGGAGGGGTTCAAGCATTTTTAGCGCGAACAGCCGCGACGCATCATGGCAAAAGCGAAACAGCGTGATACGCAGACGGTCAGCGGGAACACCGAGCTGGTGAGCGGCTCGGTTGAAGAGACGCAGGCCGTCGGCGAGCGGCTCGGCCGGTGGCTGCGCGCCGGCGATGTGGTGGCACTCCGCGGCGAGCTAGGCTCTGGCAAGACGACGCTGGTCCAGGGTATCGCGCGGGGACTGGAGCGCGAGCCCGGCTCCATCAAGAGCCCCACCTTCGTCCTCATGCGGGAGTATCCGGGCGAGGTTCCGCTCATCCACGTGGACGGCTACCGCCTCTCGGGTGCGCCGGCGGCGGCGTGGCTGGACCTGGAGCTGCTCCTCAGCCCGCGCAAGATCACGCTGGTCGAATGGGCGGAGCGGTTCGACGGGCTGCTGCCGGAGCGGCGCCTCATCGTGGAGCTGAGCCATGTCAGCGCCAACCGGCGGCGGCTGCGCGTCTCGACAGCGGGCGAATGGCCGGTAGCGCGGCTCGCGGCGCTGCGCGAGGCGCTGGGCGCCACGGCATCTGGGCAGGGAATAACGGAAGAGCGAGATGGCGATTCTGGCGATTGAGACGGCGACGCGGCAGCTGGGCGCGGCCGTGGTGCAGGACGGCCACGTCCTCGCAGCCTACGAGCTGCTGGCCGACTATCCCCACGCCGTCGAGCTGCCCGGCGCGGTCACGCGCGTGCTGAAAGAAGCGGGCACGACGCTCGAGCAGCTCGAGGCGATCGCCGTGGACATCGGGCCGGGCTCCTTCACCGGGTTGCGCATCGGCCTCGCCTTCGTCAAGGCGCTCGCGTTCCCCGCGAAGAAGCCCGTCGTCGGGGTCGTGTCGCTCGACGTCCTGGCGGCCAACCTCCCCTTTTCACCCCGGCTCGTCTGCCCGGTTCTCGACGCGCGGCAGAAGAACCTCTACGCGGCACTCTACCGCATGCAGGACGGGCAGGCGGTGCGGCAGAGCGACCACATGCTCGGACCGGCCGAGGAGATCCTCGGCATGGTCAAGGAGCCCGCTATCTTCCTGGGCGATGGGATCGCGCGCTACCGGGAGCTCATCCTCGAGCGCTGCGCGACACCGCAGTTCGCGGAGCCGGAGCTGTGGCTGCCGCGCGCAGCGGTCCTCGGCCGGCTGGCGTCCGCCAGGGTCCGCCGGGGCGACACCGACGCCCCGGAACGGCTCGTGCCGCTCTACCTCTATCCCCTCGATTGCTCGGTCCGGGGGCCGAACCGCCCATCGAGCGTCCTTCCTTCCACGGTCGTTCGCTCTTCCTAGGCGACCCGCGACATTCAGGCGGGCGGCGCTGTCGCTCGTCCTCCGGCCGTGCTATAATTTTCCGTTACGATGGCCAAGCTCAAAGGCGCGCAAATCCTGATCGAGTGCCTCAAGCGGGAGGGGGTTAACCTGGTCTTCGGCATCCCCGGAGGGGTCAACCTGCCCACGTTCGACGCGCTCTACAAGTCCGACATCCAGGTCATCCTGACGGTCCATGAGCAGGGCGCGGCCCATATGGCGGACGGCTACGCGCGCGCCAGCGGCAAGGTCGGCGTGTGCCTGGCGACCTCCGGGCCGGGGGCCACCAACCTGGTGACCGGCATCGCCAACGCCTTCATGGATTCCATCCCGATCGTGGCGATCACCGGCCAGGTGCGCACGTCGGTGATCGGCAACGACGCGTTCCAGGAAGTCGACACGATCGGCATCACGCGGCCGATTACCAAGCACAGTTACCTGGTCAAGCGGCCCGAAGAGATCGCCCGCGCGGTGCGCGAGGCGTTCCATATCGCCCGGACCGGGCGTCCCGGGCCGGTGCTGATCGACCTGCCGGTCGACTCCACGGTGGGCGAGGCGGAGTTCGAGTACCCGGAGATCAACATCCGCGGCTACAAGCTGCAGGCGCGGCCCAAGGTCGATCCTGAAGCGGTGCGCCGCGCGGCCGAAGCCATCGGCAAGGCCAAGCGGCCGGTGATCTACGCCGGGGCCGGCGTGCTCCACGCGGGCGCCTGGGCCGAGCTGGCCGAGCTGGCCCACACGACGCGCATTCCGGTGACCACCAGCCTCCTGGGCCTGGGCGGGTTCCCGGAGACCGATCCGCTGAGCCTCGGCATGCTGGGCATGCACGGTTTCGAGTACACGAACTACGCGGTCGCGCAGTGCGACCTGCTGATCGGCATCGGCGCGCGGTTCGATGACCGGGTGACCGGCAAGCCGGATGAGTTCGCCAAGCAGGCGAAGAAGATCCACGTCGACGTGGACCCCTCGTCGATCAACAAGACCGTGCTGGTGGACTATCCGATCGTGGGCGATGTGAAAGAGGTGCTGCAGCAGCTCAACCGGCTCGTCAAGGCCCCGGACACGTCCGAGTGGCTCAAGACCATCGCCGAGATGCGGCGCAAGTACCCGCTGATGTACAAGGAGAAGACGAAGATCCTGCCGCAGTACATCATCCAGCAGATCTCTGAGGCGACGCAAGGCAACGCGATCATCGCTACGGGTGTCGGCCAGCACCAGATGTGGACGGCGCAGTTCTACCAGTTCAACGCGCCGCGCTCGCTGATCACCAGCGGCGGCCTGGGGACCATGGGCTTCGGGCTGCCGGCGGCCATCGGCGCCCAATTCGGCCGCCCGGACGCGGTGGTCTGGGACATCGACGGCGACGGCAGCTTCCAGATGACCGCGCAGGAGCTGGCGACGGCGGCTCAGCACAAACTGCCGGTGAAGATTGCCATCATGAACAACTCGTTCCATGGGATGGTGCGCCAGTGGCAGGACCTGTTCTATGAAGGCCGCTACGCCTCCACGCGCCTGAACCCGGTGGACTTCATGAGGCTGGCCGAGGCGAACCACTGCGTGGGGATCCGCGTCGAGCAGAAGGCGGACGTGCGGCCGGCCATCGACCGGGCGATGCAGATCACCGACCGGCCGACGGTGATCGATTTCATGGTCGAGCAGAAGGAAGACTGCTGGCCGATGATCGCCCCGGGCAAGCCGCACAACGAGATGCTCGGCACCTACGAGACGCTCAAGAAGGACGGCGGGCTCGCCCAGCACCGGCACGTGGCGCCGGACGAAGAGTCGAAGTTAAGCTTGGGATAAAGCTATGGGGGATTACGCAGATTCGCCCAGGAGACTTCCTCAAAGACTGATTTCACAGATTCAAATAGCTTTCATCCGCGAAATCTGCCTTTGTAATCTGCGTAATCGCGAAAATGGCTGAAAAGCATACGATCTCCTGTCTCGTGGAAAACCACTTCGGCGTGCTCGCGCGCGTCGCCGGGCTGATCAGCGCCCGCGGGTTCAACATCGACTCGCTCACCGTCAGCACGACGGAGGACCCGACGGTTTCGCGCATGACCATCGTGGTGGACGCCGACGCCCAGAAGCTGGAGCAGGTCAAGAGCCAACTCGGCCGGCTCATCGACGTCATCGACGTCCAGGAGCTGCGCGAGCAGCAGTTCATCGACCGGGAGCTGCTGCTGGCGCGCGTCAGCAGCGCCAACGGGGCCATGGCCGCCAAGCTGGAAGCGCTGGCCAAGCGCTTCGGCGCCAGGTTGGCCGACAAGACTGACCGCTCGGTCGTCATCGAGGCGGCGGGCGACACCAAGACGCTCGACCAGCTGGTCGAGCAGCTCCGGCCGCATGGCATTACCAAGCTGGTACGAACCGGAAGAGTAGCGTTAGAGAAATGATCGCTCTCGTGTTACGTGGAACGTGTCACGTGTAACGTGAAGGCAGAATCGGTCATTTTGCGTTGACGTAACACGTTCCACGTTTCACGTTACACCGAGGATGTTCTCCGATGGTTCCTTGGCCGATTGCGCTGCTCACACTCTTCTACGGCCTGCTCGCCGCCGTCACCGGTGCGGCCGCCTGGAAGATTCTCACCGGTGCCGCCGACCGGCCGCTCCTGTGGCCGGCGGTGTGGCTCGGGCTCTCGGTCGCGGTCATGTGCGGCCTGCCGCTCCTGAAGCCCTGGGCGAGGCGACTGGCGATTGCGGGCTCGGCAGGGCTCGGCCTGGTGACGTTGGGGTTCGCGCTCCTGATCGCAGGGTCTGGACGCCCTGGGCTGGGAGTGATGGGCGCGCTGCTGGCCGGGACGCACCTCGTGGTCATCCGGTACCTGCGGCGGCCAGAGGTCAAGCGGCTCTTTTTGCGGGCATCTAGTTGATGCAGAGCGGCTGGAAGTTCGTTGGGCTCAGCCTTGTCGGGATGACCATTAGTCTTGCTATTTTGCGGACTGCGGGTTCGGCCCAGTTTGCGGCGATTGTGAGTCTTGGAGCGATCGTCTGCGGTATGATTGGAACTGTACTCTTGGTCCAAGATCAGATGGCCGCAGGCGAGTCCTCGTTGACGAACCCGGTGATCGGCGTCCTTGTGACGGTAGGAAACTTCTTTCCATTGAACTGGGCACTCAAAGCTGCGGGGATTCCGCTCGTTATTTTTCCACGTTAAGAACAGGGAGCAGCGATGGCGAAGATCTACTACGACAAGGACGCGAGTCTTTCTGCGCTGAAGGGCAAGACGGTGGCCATCGTCGGCTACGGCATCCAGGGCCGCGGCCAGGCGCTGAACCTGCGCGACTCCGGGGTCAAGGTGATTGTCGCCCAGCGCCCGGGCGGGCCGAACTACGACCTGGCCAAGCAGGACGGCTTCACCCCGGTCTCGGTCGATGAGGCGGCCAAGCGCGGCGACGTCATCATCGTGCTGACCCAGGACACCTCGCAGGCCGAGATCTACAAGCAGTCCATCGCGCCGCACCTCTCGAAGGGGAAAACCTTGGGCTTCTCCCACGGCTTCTCGATCCTCTACGGCCTGATCAAGGCGCCGAAGGACGTGGACGTGGTGATGATCGCGCCCAAGGGGCCTGGCAGCCTGGTCCGCTCGCAGTATCTGGAAGGAAAAGGCGTGCCGGCGCTCGTGGCCGTGTACCAAAACCCGAGCGGGGAGGCGCTGGCCACCGCACTCGCCTGGGCCAAGGGGTTGGGCGCCACCCGGGCCGGGGTGCTGGAGACGACCTTCAAGGAAGAGACCGAGACCGACAACTTCGGCGAGCAGGCGGTGCTGTGCGGCGGGGTCTCGGCGCTCATCAAGGCGGGCTTCGAGACGCTGGTCGAGGCCGGCTACCAGCCTGAAGTGGCGTACTTCGAGTGCCTGCACGAGCTGAAGTTGATCACCGATATGATCTGGGCCGGCGGTATTTCAGGCATGCGTAAGCGGGTCTCTGACACCGCCAAGTGGGGCGACGTAGCCTGCGGCCCGCGCGTGATCGACGCGCGC
>Ga0155207_101_pt2 | contig 13985 bp, 11 predicted proteins | sample RifCSPhighO2_02_FD_106175 | JGI IMG/M metagenome (GOLD analysis project Ga0155207, IMG submission 106175) | Omnitrophica WOR_2 bacterium RIFCSPHIGHO2_02_FULL_67_20
TCGATCCGCTCCATCGCGCAGAGCCGCTGGACCGGATCCGCGCTCTCAACCGAGAGGTGCACGTAGACGAAGTCGTGCCCCTCGACGGCGTGGGCGACGGTCTTCATCAGCCGTCGCAGGGCGGCCTCTTCCAGGGACGGGGGCCCCTCCTTCCAGCCGAGGCTGCAGGCGCGCGCGAAGCCCTGCAGGAGAAAGCTGCTCGACACCACCGCGCCCGAGAGGCCGGTGCGCTCCGAGAAGCTGCGCTGCGCGCCGGCGGTCGCCGGCCCCCACAGCCAGACCATGTTCGCGGGGTTTTCGCCCAGGTCCACGCGGACCCGGTTGACCGGGTGGCTGTCCAGGATCGTCGCGGCCTGCTCAATGAGCGCCGCCAGCGCCTTGCCGGCCTCCCCCTTCGGCAGCCGCCGCTTCCACGGCTGTCCGAGCAGCAGCTCCGGCGGCTCGAGCGTCGTCTCGCCGGCGGAACCGAGCGCCGCGTCCCGCGTGATCAGCACGTGGTGCCGGCCCTGCCCGGTGTCCCACCGGTACCTGTCCGAGCCGAGTGATTCGTCCAGCGCCTGGATGAGGATCTCGCTTTCTTTCGGGGTGATGCGGCCGGCGGTGTCGTCGACGATCCGTCCGTCGCGCTGCGTGACCAGCTCGCAGCACCACGCGGTCTCGCCTTCCTCGAGCTGAAGGTTCGCGCCGGCGGCGTAACAGCGGCCGGGCAGCCCGTCGAGGTCAAGCGGCCCGAGCCCGAACAGCGCGCGGTGGCACCGCATCCGCTCGATGGCCGGCGGCTCGCTGCGGAAGCGGATGGCGCCCACGGCACCCGCCTGGGCGAGCTGTTGGAGGTGCGGGGTCTTGGCGCCCGCCAGGAGCGTGGCGGCCTGCTCGCTGTGCGGCGCCTGGTCCTCGCAGCGCAGGATGACGTATTTCATGCTGGAAGCTTTCATTATACGCTGTAATTACCAATCATTTCAGTCCCACCGCTTTGCTGATCACCGAGAGCGACGGCGGCAGCGGCTTGCCCAGGCGAATGCTCTTGATCGCCCGCTCCGGGTCTTTAAGGCCGTGGCCGGTGAGGATGCAGACGACGGTGAGCGGCCGCGAGCCGGTTCGTTTCAGCGCGCCGAAATAGCCGCTCTTCGCGAGCTTGAGGAGCCCGGCGACCGACGCGGCCGAGGCCGGCTCGACGAACACCCCCTCCCGTGCTGCCAGCAGCCGGTACGCCTCCAGGATCTCCCGGTCGCTCACGGCGCGGATGAACCCGCGCGACTCCTCCGCGGCGGCCATGGCGCCCTGCCAGCTCGCCGGGTTGCCGATGCGGATGGCGGTCGCGATGGTGCGCGGCTTCGCCACGATCTTCCCCTTCACGAGGGGGGCCGCACCCTCCGCCTGAAACCCGAGCATCAGCGGCAGGCGCGCGATGCGGCCCAGCCGGTAGTACTCCCGGTAGCCCTTCCACTGCGCCGTGATGTTGCCGGCGTTGCCGACCGGCGTGATGTTGACGTCGGGCGCTTCGCCGAGTGTTTCGCAGATCTCGAAGGCGATCGTCTTCTGCCCTTCGATGCGGTGCGGGTTGATGGAGTTGACCAGCGTGATCGGGAACGTCTGCGCGAGCGACTTGACCAGCGCCAGACAGGCGTCGAAGTTCGCCTCCACCGCCGCGACGCGGGCGCCGTGGATGAGCGCCTGCGAAAGCTTGCCCAGGGCGATGGCGCCGCTCGGGATGAGCACGAGGGAGCGCATGCCGGCCCGCGCGGCGTAGGCGCTGGCGGAGGCGGAGGTGTTGCCGGTCGAGGCGCACAGCACCGCCATCGACTTGGCCTCCTTCGCCTTGGAGATGGCGACGGTCATGCCCCGGTCCTTGAACGAGCCGGTCGGGTTAGTTCCTTCGTACTTCAGGTACACCTCGACCCGCCGGCCCGCCTGAGCGCTCAGCGTCGGGCTGAAGATGAGCGGAGTGTTTCCCTCCAGCAGCGTCACGACGGGTGTGACCGGCGACACCGGCAGGTGGCTGCGGTAGGCCTCGATGATGCCCGGCCAGGGGGAAGTTCGGAGTCGGGAGTTGGGAGTTCGGAGTTGGTCGGACACCATCCGAACTTTCATTTGCTGCGGGGCGCTTCCGTGCGGATCGTCACGGTAGGCTGTTTCACAAAGCCCAGGCGGTCGATCTGCTGGAGCGCCCGGCGCACGTTGGACTCCTTCGCCTCGTGGGTCATCATGACGACCGGCACGACGCGCGCGGCGCGCCGCTCCTTCTGGTGGACGCTGGCGATGGAGATGTGGTGCCGGCCCAGCACGCCCGCGATCGTGGCCAAGACACCCGGCTTGTCGGTGACGAGGAAGCGCATGTAGTAGCGCGTTTCGACGTTGCCGACCCGGCGCAGCCGCAAGGCGCCCCGTCCCCGCCGCCCGCCCAGCGGGATGCGCGGACGGCTCCCGCTGGCGATGGTGCGCGCGACATCGGCGATGTCGGAGACGACGGAGCTGGCCGCCGGGTTCTGCCCCGCCCCGCGGCCGTAGAAGAGCGTGGAGCCGACCATGTCGCCGTGGACGTAGATGGCGTTGTAGACGCCGTCCACGTTCGCGAGCAGGTGGCTCTTGGCGAGCAGGGTCGGGTGGACCCGCACCTCCAGCTCGTGGTCCACCTGCTTGGCGATGGCGAGCGGCTTGATGCAGTAGCCCAGCTCGTCCGCGTACTGGATGTCCGCCTGCGAGATCTTGCTGATCCCCTCGATGTGGATGTCCCGGAGGCGCACCTGCACGCCGAATCCCAGCAGGGTCAGGATCGCGAGCTTGTGCGAGGCGTCGTGGCCCTCGATGTCGAGCGAAGGGTTGCGCTCGGCGTAGCCGTGCTGTTTCGCTTCGAGGAGTGCTTCGTGGAAGCTGACCTGCTTCTCCTTCATCCGGGTGAGGATGTAGTTCGAGGTGCCGTTCACGATGCCGAGGATGGTGTCGATGTCGTTGGCGACGAGCCCCTCGCGGAGCGCCTTGATGATGGGGATGCCGCCGCCGACCGACGCCTCGAAATAGAGGTCCCGCTTGGCCCGGGCGGCGGCGGCGAACAGCTCCCCGCCGGCGTGCGCCAGCAGCGCCTTGTTGGCGGTCACCACGTGCTGGCCGCGGCGCAGCGCCTCGAGGATGATCGACCGCGCGGGCTCCAGGCCGCCGATGAGCTCCACGACGATGTGGATGTCGGGGTCGTGGAGGATCGCGTTCGGGTCACGGGTTCTGAGGCGTACCGGCAGCGTGACGCCGCGCGGGCGCCGGAAGTCCCGGTCGCACACCCGGCGGAGCACGACGCGCGCGCCGACGCGCTGCTCCAGCAGGCGGGACTTCTCGAGGAGCGCCCGGGCCACGCCGGCGCCGACCGTCCCGACGCCAATGATGCCGACGTTAATTTTTGTGCTCATGAGTATGTTCCCAGCTATCAGAGGTCGGGGGTCGCAATCCTACGGATTGCGACATTTCCGTCGCCGACCCCGCCTGCGGCGGGGTGCCCGGCTCGGTCACGGAGAGATTTGAACTCTCGACCTCTCGTCGCCCTCGTTCTCGCTAGCGACGATCCCGAGGCCGACAGGCCGAGGGACTGAACCCCATTCCCCTTCTTCAACTTTTGATGCGCGGCCCCGCAGCCGCCAAGTGGTCGGGGCGGAGAGATTTGAACTCTCGACCTCCTGAACCCCATTCAGGCGCGCTACCAAGCTACGCTACGCCCCGATACGACGCGGCCGCGGGGAAATTCCTGTGGAACCTATTCTCGTGTGGGAAGTTACAGACTAGCAGGGTCGAGCGGAGCTGTCAATGAGGCGTAACATGAGGGAGCGGCTCACGTGGTGTCCTAATCTGGGATGATTTCACAGATTTTGAATTGATGACGCAGATAGAACCTCGCCATGAGGGATGTATCGGCGTAATCAGGACACAATCGGCGAAATCATGGTGAATGAGGACACGACCGCGGCTCAGGCGCGGAGTGAGCGTTCGGACTTCCCCGCCCTGCGCATGAGCGTCTCGAGCGCGCGCTGGGGCGAGCGGCGGCGGAAGAGGATAGCGTGGACCTGCTCGATGATGGGCAGCTCGACGCGGTGCCGTCGGGCGAGCGCCACGGCAGCCTTCGAGGTCTCGACTCCCTCGATGACCATTGGTGTCGAGCCGAGCACCGACGCGAGCGAGCGGCCGCGGCCGAGCTGCTCACCCAGCCAGTGGTTCCGCCCAGAGAGACAGGTGGTGACGAGATCGCCCAGGCCGCTGAGGCCCCAGAACGTCTCTTCCCTGGCCCCCATCGCCCGGCCCAGCCGCGCCATCTCGACGACCCCGCGGGTGATCAGGGCGGCCTTGGCGTTGCTGCCGAGATCCAGGCCGTCGCCGATGCCGGCGGCGATGGCAACGGGGTTCTTCAAGGCGCCGCCCAGCTCGACGCCGGCGACGTCCATCGAGGTGTAGATGCGCAGCCGCTCGCTCATCAGCGCGCGCTGGACCTCGGCCGCCACGGCGGGATTCCGCGAGGCGACCACCGAGCTGGCCGGACGTCCGCGGGCGATTTCGGCGGCGATGTTGGGGCCGGAGAGGACGGCGATCCGGCCGGGACCGAGCTCCCCGGCAACGACCTCAGACATCCGCTTCAGCGTTCCGCGCTCCAGCCCCTTCGCCGCGCTGACGAGAATGGGGCGCGGCGACGGCAGTGGTGCGAGCCGCCGCGCGACGGCGCGGAGGTGCTGGGAGGGGACGGCGAGGATGACGATGCGGGCGTTGGCCAGGGCCTCTCCCAGGTCCGACACGATGGTCAGCGTCCGAGGGATCGGCACGCCCGGCAGGAACTTGACATTTTCACGCCGGCGCTCGATGACCCTGAGATACGCCGGGAAGGCACCCCACAGCCGGACCCGGTGCCCCAGCCGGTGGAGATGAATGGCCAGCGTCGTGCCCCACCCGCCGTCGCCGAGGACGGCAATTGCCGTCGGAGATCTGCCCATCGCCGCCCACTCTAGCATGGGAACGAAGGAGCGTCAACGGTGGCCCAAAAGAGGTGCTGTCTTAATCTGACGGCCTTATGGATGATTACACAGATTTTGAATTGATTTCACCGATAGAGTGATCGGCGAAATCACCTCACAATCTGCGAAATCACCTCAAATTAAGACACTACCCAAAAAGAGGCGTTTACCCCGGTAACGTTTACCCCAGTAACGTTTACCTGAGAAGCGGGTTGGAAGCGGTTTGGCGGGGTTCAGGCCGGGGCGGGACGGTTCTGAGACTGGACTACTCAGGCTCGGCCGGGTCTTCGGGCGCCTCCACATCCATCGCGAGGATGTGGCGGTAGCCGACGCACAAGAGATCCCGGCCCCACACCACGTAGAAATGACCCAGGACCTTGTAGACGACCCGCTCGCCGCCGGTCTCCGGATCAAGATCCTTGGTCACGAACACCTGGCGCGGCGGCAGCGGGGCGAGGGTGCGTTCAGCCCACACCACAGAGTCCTCGGTTGACGGCAGGGCGGTCTGGGATTCGACACGATAGGTGCAGCGGCGCAAGATCCGGGTGGCGAAATCGCCCTGTTTGACCAGCTCAGTGACCACGCAATCACGCTTGAGCCAGTCGGTCGAGGTGAGGTTCCGGACGACGATTTCCCGCATGGGGTGTCAGCAGGCTTCCGGCGGCACCGCCGCGCCAGCACTCTGCGCGCCGAGCGGCTCATCCTGGAAGAACAGCTCGCACTGGAACTCGGGGTTCAGGCGGTGGAGCTCGAAGGCCAGCATGACCAGGCGCAGCTTGACCTCCTGCCCGTGGTGCTTCTTCCAGTCCGAGTAGAGGTCGAGGAACGCGTCGAGCGTGCGTTCGAACACAAGCCGTTTCTCGTAGGTTTCCATTTCCTTCATGAACCGCTTAAACCGCGCTTCGGATACCTCGAGCGCGTTCGGGGTCTGCTTCCATCGTGAAAACGGCCTCTGGAACATCTGCGAAATCCGCCTTTCAAAATCTGTGAAATCCATACACGCGTTTTCCAAAGAAGAAGCCGAACTACCATCCTCTGGCAGTCCGGCTGGCCAATTCCGGGCTGAGGGACCCGCACGCTTTCCCGTTGCTACTTAATCAATACTTTAGATTTCAATTTAAAATTAGCATAATTTTAAGCAGGACGTCAAGGGTTCTGGGTGTTTTTCTTAGGGGTCAGACCCCGGAGGGGTCTGACCCCTTAGCGGGTTTGGAACGCGAAGGGGCAGATGGACTGGAAGGCGCACCAGCGGCAGGCGAACTCCTGCGGCTGGGCGGGAAACGCATGGGCGCGAATGCCCTGGGCGGCCTGGCGCAGGAGTGTTCTGGCGCGCTCGAAGTCGTCCTCGGTGAACCGGGCGCTGCCGGTCACGTCGGTTTCGAGGAACCGGAGCTCTACGCGGTCGGGTGGGCGGCCGTGGAGGGTGCGCCAGGCGAGCGCGTAGACGAGCATCTGCAGCGAGTCTCGTGCGCGGCGGTCCGCCGCTGCCTGGTCGCGGACCTCGGACGACTTGTAGTCGATGATGACGGCCTCATCGCCATGGCGGTCCACCCGGTCCCACCGGCCGACGATGAGCAGGTCGTCGAGCGGGAACTTGAATTTCTCCTCGATCAGCGCCGGCCGCTCGGGATGATCCTGCTGGCGGGCGAAGAAGCGGCGGAGCGTCTGGTGCCCCTGCGCTCGGCGCAGCTCCTCGTGCTCGCGGCTCAGAAACCCTTCGGAGTGCCAGTGCCGCTCGAAGATGCCGAGCAGCTCGCCCTCGTCCATCGGCGGGCCCGCCAGGACCCGCGTGAAGAACGCCTCGACCGCCTTGTGCAGCGCCGTCCCGTACACCACCAAGTGGTGCCGAAGCACCGGGATGCGCAGGACGTGGCTGTAGTGGTACTTCAGCGGGCAGGTCTGGTAGTCGTCGAGGCCGTGGGGATCGAGACGCAGGATGTGCTGGCGCGCCGGTGCTTGATGGAGCGGCAGAGGCGAGCGCGGCTGGGCGCGCTCGATGAGCTCGCGGGCGCTGGAGCGCTTCGCCGTCGGGCTTGGGCTGGCAAGGTCCAGCGCCTCGAGGACGAACTGGCTGACCTTCCGGGTTGTCTTGCCTCCGTAGTCGTAGGCGCAGGTCAGGTGCAGCTCCTCCTTCGCCCGCGTCATCCCGACGTAGAACAGGCGCCGCTCCTCCTGCAGGTGGTAGTCGCCGGCGGGGAGGAAATCCTTGATGAGCGGTTCGGGCAGTTCGATGGGGTCGCGGCGCTGGGGCGTCGGGAAGCGCCCGTGGACGAGGCCCACGAGGAACACCACCGGAAACTCCAGCCCCTTGGCCTTGTGGAGGGTCAGCACGTTGACGCGGTCCGCCCAGGCGTCGTCCTCCTCGACCGGCTCGTTCCCCATCGCCTGGAAGAGCTCCAGGTGCTCCATGAGCTCCGGCAGGCCGCCGCCCGTCAGCTCCTCGGCGCGGCGCAGCTGCGTGAAGAACCGCGCCACGGTCTGCAGCTGTGCGACCTCCTCCCGCCGCTCGGCCAGGCTCAGCGCCGCGAGCCACCCGCGGTCCGACAGCCAGCGGTAGAGCAGTTGGCCGGCGGAATGTCTCCGGGACTCCTCGAGCAGGCGGCCGACGTCGGCCAACAGCTCCGAGAGCTGCGCCTTCCCTGCTTCGGACACGACCCCGCTCACGACCGAGTCCGGGCCCCCGCCGAGAGGCGGGGTGGACGAGGGAAGTGCCGAGGCCGTAGGCCGAGGTACGGCCGGGTCCTGGTCCAGCCGGCTCGCGACGGCGCGGAAGCTCTGGTTGGTGCGGGTGGCGAGTGCCAGGACCGCGGCCAGATCGGCCATCGGGCAGCGGTAGAGCGCGGAGCTCGCGACATGGTACCAGCTTAGGCTGTCGTCAGGGTCCGCCAGCGCCTTCAGGCAGGAGATGAGCAGCTTGCTCTCCTCCCGGGCGAAGAGGCGGCTTCCGCCGCTGAACTGCCAGGGTACGCCGGCCACGTTCAGCGCTCGGAGGAAGAGGTCCGCCTCCCGGTTGGAGCGCACGAGGACGGCGAAGTCGCCCGGCCGACGCGCGCCGGACTCCACGGCGCCGCGGATCGTCGCCGTGACCCAGTCGGCCTCGCTCGAGACCGTGTCGAAGACGTGGAAGCGCGGTGCCTGGCCGATGCGCGCGCCGCGCGCGATGAGCCGCTTGTCGATGCCCTGCTTGACCTCCAGCCGGTCCGGGTCGTTGAACCGGATGAGCCGGTAGGCGCAGTCGAGAATCGCCTGGCCCGAGCGGAAGTTTTCGGTCAGGACGACGGTGCGGACCGAGGCGTAGTGGTCCAGGAACTTCAGGACGTTGCTGATCGCCGCCCCGCGCCACTTGTAGATGCTCTGATCGTCGTCGGCGACGACGGTGATGTTGGCGTCCGGCCGGGCCAGCAGCTGCAGGAGCCGGAACTGGGCGAAGTTGGTGTCCTGGAACTCGTCCACGAGGAGGTGCCGGACGCGGCTCTGGACGGCCGCGAGCACGTCCGGATGGCGCTCCAGGAGCTGGATGGCGAGCAGGACCTGGTCGCCGAAGTCCGCCGCGTCGCTCTCCCGCAGGAGCCGCTGGTACGCCTCGTAGGTGAGCGCCAGCTCCCGCGCGCGGCGGGCCTGGGTGCGCAGCGCCTCATCAGCGGGAGCCCCTCCGGAGTGCCGCTCCAGAGCGCTCGCGTAGGCCAGGAACTCTTCCGGGCCGACCGCCTCGTCCTTGGCGCGGGCGAAGACGGTGGCCAGCGCGTCCAGGAACCGGGCGGGGTCGGCGAGCGGGCGGAACTCGCCCAGCGGGAGGTCGAACACGTGCCGGCGGAGGAAGACGAGCTGCTCCGCCTGCGAAAGGACGCGGAACTGGGGGCTGAGCCCGACCCGGAGCGCATGTTCGCGGAGGAGCCGGTCGCCGAAGGCGTGGAAGGTGTCGATCGCAACATCGACGTAGCCGTACGGGACGAGGAGGTCCACCCGCTCCTCCATCTCGGCGGCCGCCTTCTCGGTGAATGTGAGGGCGAGGAGCTCGTCGGGCTGCGCGCGCCGGCTCATGAGGAGCCAGGCGATGCGGCGGGTGATGACGGTCGTCTTGCCGGTCCCCGCCCCGGCGACGATGAGGAGGGGCCCTGCCTCGTGCACGACCGCCTCGCGCTGGGCGGCCGTCAGGTCCTCCAGCAGCGGTTCATCGGTGGTGAGAGCGGGAACGTTCATCATGTGAGATAAATCAGATGGATGAGAACCACTGATTCTGAATGCTGATAAAGCAGATACGAGGTCTTATCTGCTTTATCCGCTGTTCGTATCTGATTTATCCCGTTACTGGGTCGCGGCGCTGAACTCGAACGGAAACTCGAGCGACACTCTGGGCAGGTCATTCGCGTCGAAGTCCGTCTTCACGTTGGTGATGAGCAGGCGCAATGTCCGCTGCCCGGCGGGCGGGTTCCAGAAGGCGATCAGCCCGTCGTACATGACGCCCGGGTAGAGGTAGCCGCTCTGCAGGGCCGACTGCTGGAGCAGCGCGAACTGCCCCTGCGGTTTCTGCGCCACGAACTTGCCGACGGGGACGCTGATGCCGAAGTAGCCCGGGCTGGCACTCTCCAGCAGGCCGCGGGTGGTGGCGGCGACCGGCCGGCGGGATTCGCCGAACGCGGTCACGTAGTCCGCGCCGATCGTGCTGTACTGGTTGCCGCGGTCATCGATGAGCGTGAACTCGCCGGGGGCGAGGCGGATCTTCTGCTGGCTGCGGTTGGCGACCTTGATGTAGAAGACGAGGTGCTCCGGGTAGAACGGATTCCGGCCGGCGTAGCCGCCGAAGAGGGCTTTGTTGCTGAAGAGGTCCGTCAGGTACTGGGCCGAGGCGAACCGGACGGTCACCTCGATGTTCCCATCGGTCTTTATCTGCGACTCCGGCGTCAGGCGCCAGACCGCCGCCTGGGCGACGGACGGCTCCTCCTCGATCGGCCCGCGCGCCTGGCGCTCCAGCAGGAGCGAGCTCTTCCGCCCCGAGCAGCCGGCGACGCAGGCGAGTCCCGCCATCCCGATCAGCCACCACCTCGTGCGTCCGTTCATTGGTCCTCCTCTCACAAGTGCCGAGCGGTTTCCTCACACGCGCTCGAACGGGTCGAAGAGCTTCTTGTGCTCCTGTTCGCAGTACCGGTCCGTCATGCCCGCGATGTAATCGCACACCACCCGGTAGAGGTCCTCGCCCCGCTTGATCCGGGAGCGGGTGGTGGGGGGCAGCTGCTCCGGCTTCTTCACGTAGAGCTGGAAGATGTCCCCGATGAACCGCTTCGCTTTGTCCGCCATGCGCGCCACCCGGTAGTGGTGGTAGAACTCCTCCCACAAGAGCTTCTTGAGCGGGCTGCGCAATCGCGCCATCTCCTCGCTGAAGCTCACTAGGCGCGCGCGGCAGGCCCGGACACCCTCCACCGAGTCGATGCGGTGGTGCTTGAGCCGTTCGCACGTCGCGCGGATGAGGTCGGTGACCTGCCGGTTGATGAGCGCGCGGATGGTCTGGTAGCGCCGGATCTCCGAGTCCAGCCGGCCGCCCCCTTGCGCGTCGACCGCCTCCCTGGCTTGCCGCCAAATTGCCAGCTCGGCGAGCGTGTCTTCCTTCAGGATCCCCGCGGCCAGGCCATCGTCAAGGTCATGGTTGTCGTAGGCGATCTCGTCCGCGACGTCCGCGATCTGGCTCTCGAGGAGCGGCGACAGCTCCGGGTCGAGGGCGATCTGCATGTCCGGCTGGTCGTACGGCGTGCGGTGCTTGTTGATGCTCTCGCGGACCTCCCAGGTGAGGTTGAGGCCCTGGAAGTTCGGGTAGCGCGCCTCGATGAGATCCACGATGCGCAGGCCCTGGATGTTGTGATCGAAGCCGCCGTGGTCCGCCAGCAGCTCGCGCAGGGCGTCCTCGCCCGCGTGGCCGAAGGGCGGATGGCCGATGTCATGGGCGAGGCAGACCACGTCGACGAGGTCCTCGTTCAGGCGGAGGATGCGCGCGATGGACACGCCGATCTGCGCGACCTCCAGCGTGTGGGTCAGGCGGGTGCGGTAGTGGTCGCCCTCGTGGTTCACGAACACCTGCGTCTTGTACTCCAGCCGGCGGAACGCGGTGGTATGGATGACGCGGTCGCGGTCGCGCCGGTAGGCGGTGCGGTACGGGTCCTCCGGCTCCGGGTGCTGGCGGCCCCGCGAGCGCCGGCTCTTCATCGCGTAGGGGGCGAGCCAGCGCTCCTCGCGCTCTTCCAGCTCTTCGCGGGTGAGCAGGGTGACCGCGGCGTCGCTTGAGAGCGGCATCACCGTCGTGTCCTCGTGAGGAGCCTGTAGAGTTCGTCCAGCGATTGGGAGATGACCTTAGTCTGGCCGAGCAGCGGCATGAAGTTCGTGTCGCCCTTCCAGCGCGGCACGAGATGGACGTGCAGATGGCCCGGGATGCCAGCGCCCGCCGCCCGCCCGAGGTTGAAGCCGATGTTCAGGCCGTGGGGGTGGAGTGCCGTGCGCAGCCGGCGGATGAGTCGTTGCATCAACCCGAGCATGTCCAGCCATTCCTCGGGCCGCAGGTCGTCGAGTTCCCCGACGTGCCGGGAGGGGACCACCATGATGTGCCCGTTGTTGTAGGGGTAGAGGTTGAGCAGGGCGAACGCCCGCACCCCCCGCGCCACCACATAATGGCGCCGGTCGTCGGCGGACCGGTGCGCGGCGCAGAAGATGCACCGGCGCCGCTTGGCCGGGGATTGCGAGAGGAAGGCACTCCGCCACGGCGCCCAGAGCCGCTGTAAATCCGCAGAAGCGGTTCGGGGTTCGGGGTTCGGGGTTCGGGGCATACCGGTTATCCCTGATCCCCGATCCCTGATCCCCGAACCGTCCTACACTTGGCCATAGAGCCCCATCAGGACGTTGAGATCCTCCCCCTCCCAGACCCACATGTTGGCCGCCTTTGCCAACAGGCGGGCGTTTTCCTCCAGCCCCGTCCGGCCGACAACCACCTTCCGTGACGGCTTGGGGTTCTGGGCGCGGCAGAACGCGTCGAACTCCGCGATGGCGGCCTCGCCGATCGGGGTCGCCTGGACGGAGGCGCACCACCGCTTGCCCTGCCCCTCGGCGACCAGGTACACGGCCTCGGCCGCGGGGTCGAGGGGGTGGGTGGCGATGGTCTGGAACTTGGGCAGCCGCCCCGTTTTTGAATCGAGCGAGACGGTGTCATCGCAGAATTTCCCGAAGAGCGCGGTCACCTGGTCGGGGAACGAGAGCTGGGTGGTCCGCATCCAGTCGGCCCAGCGGGCCCGCAGGTTTTCCTCCACGCGGTGGCGGATGTCTGCGCCATCCGGATGGGCGTGGGAGCGCTGAGCCAGGAGCATGGTCGACACCCAGCAGCGCAGGACCGGATCCGGCACCATCCAGCAGGTGCCGTTCCGCTGGGCGAGGTCGCGCTCCACGAGGAGCTGGAGCGTTTCCGAGAGCCCGCCCCGCCCGATGCGCTTGCCCAGGTCCGTCATCGTCCGCGCGCCGCAGGCGATCTGGATCAGCGCTTCGAGCGCCCGGGCGCCGAGCCGGCCGTGCGAGAGGTCGTCGACGCGGGAAGAGCACCACTGGTGGAGCGTCCCGCCGGCGCTGCCGAGGAGGTCCCACGCGGTCTGGAGGAAGAGCGCTTCCGTCACCTCGGTTCGCTGGCCGAGTGTTCCCAGCTCCCGGAGGCGGCGGAGGAACACCGTCAGGTACCAGGGGTAGCCGCCGAGCCACTGAATCAGGAAGGGACTCATGGCTTTGGCGCCCCGGATGCCGCGCAGCTCCTGGCGGATCCAGCCGGCGGCCTGGTCGGCATCGACCAGATCCAGGGTGAGCAGCTCGAACTGGCCGAAGAGGAGCTGCAGCCGCTCGCGCAGGATGGTCTTCGCTCGATGGACGGAGGAGCTGGAGAGGATGAAGAGCGTCTTCGGCCAGGTCATGACCCGCTTGCCCAGCTCATGGAAGGCGTGGACGAGCCCGAGCTCTTCCAAGAAGAGGAACTCGTCCAGCATGAGGACGCACGGCCGAGCGCACTCCTGGACGAGCACCGGGATCGTATCGAGCGCCCGGCTGAAGGCCTCTCCGTACAGGCGTCGTCCGAGCAGCGGCTCGATGTTCCGGATGGCGGCCACCGTCTTTGGCAGGCGCGGCTCCGCGCGCTGGAGCAATAGTTCCAGCGAGAATTCGGCCGGCGTGCGCGCCGGTCCCTCGGGGACATCGGCCATCCGGCCGGCGGCCGCGTCGCCCTCGAGCGGCCCCGCCGCCTGCACGATCGCGCACAGGAAGCGCCGCAGGAAGCTGCTGGCGGATTCCCGGAAGAGCGGGCAGTAGACGATCAGCACGGAGGACTTCGGGGTCATCAGCTGCTGGAGCTGGAAGGTCTTGCCGCTGCCAGGCGGGCCGAGCAGGGCGAGGTTGTGCCGGAAGCCTTCACTGAAGGCATCGAGGCGTTGGCGCAGGTGTTGGGCAAGCTGCGGACGGAGGTTGGTCATGGTCATTCTCTCGGGAGCAGCGCCATCGCGTTCTTCGGCGTGCTGCCGTAGCGGATCTCGAAGTGGAGCGCCCCGGAGCCCACGCTGCCCACGGGGAGCCCCTGGCGGACGTCGACGCCCGGGGCGACGAGGAGCTGCGCAAGGCCGGCGTAGACCGTCAGGTAGCCGTCGAAATGGTCCAGGATGACCGTCTTGCCCCATCCGGAGAGGTTGCGGGTCGCCACCGCCACGCGTCCGCTGCGGGACGCCCGGACCAGGCTGCCGGTGGGTGCCACGATCTGCAGCCCCTCGGTCGAGCGCGCGATGCGCCCGCGCACCGGCCAAAGGAACTGCGGCGATTCGGTTGGAAGAGGGAGGAACAGTTTCTGGCCGACGCGGAGGTGGCTGGCGCTCGGCATCCGGTTCGCGGCGGCCAGCTGCTGGACGTTTAGGCCGTACGAGCGCGCGATGCGCCAGAGCGTGTCGCCGCGCCGGACGGTGTAATAGGAGCCGGGGAGTGCTGGCAGCGATTGGCTCGGCG
>Ga0155207_142_pt2 | contig 13069 bp, 12 predicted proteins | sample RifCSPhighO2_02_FD_106175 | JGI IMG/M metagenome (GOLD analysis project Ga0155207, IMG submission 106175) | Omnitrophica WOR_2 bacterium RIFCSPHIGHO2_02_FULL_67_20
CCAAGGTGCTCACCAACCGCGACCTCGAGAAGATGGTGGACACCTCGGATGACTGGATCCGCACGCGCACCGGCATCGAAGAGCGCCGCATCGCCCCACCGGGGACGACGACCAGCGACCTGGCCTTCGCAGCGGCCCAGCAGGCGCTCAAACAGGCCCGCCTGAAACCGCAGGACATCGAGCTCATCATCGTCGCGACGACGACGCCCGACATGCTCTTCCCGTCCACCTCGTGCCTGGTGCAGCAGCGGCTCGGCGCGACCCAGGCGGTGTGCTTCGACCTCTCGGCGGCCTGCTCGGGCTCGGTCTTCGCCATGATCACCGCCCAGCAGTACCTCCTCAACGGGCGCTACCGCAACGCGCTCGTCATCGGGGCCGAAGTGCTCTCCAGCTTCATCGACTGGACCGACCGCTCGACCTGTATCCTGTTCGGAGACGGGGCGGGGGCGTGCGTCCTGCAGCCGGTGAAGCGCGGCGGCATCCTCGCCACGGACATGGGCTCGGACGGCCGCGCGGCCGACCTCCTCTATATGCCGGGCGGCGGCTCGAAGCACCCGCCCTCGCACCAGTCCGTCGACCAGCGGCTCCACTTCCTCCGGATGAACGGCACCGAGATCTTCAAGCTCGCCGTGCGCCGCATGGCCGAGTCCGCCCAGCGGGTCATCACCACAGGGAAGATCAAGCCGGAGCGGGTGGCCTGCTTCATCCCGCACCAGGCCAACGTCCGCATCATCGAGGCGGTGGTCAAGCGGGCGAACCTGCCGCCCGAGAAGGTGTTCATGAACCTCCAGCGCTACGGCAACACCTCCGCCGCGTCCAATTTGATCGCGCTCTACGAGGCGGTCAAGACCGGCCGCATCAAGCGCGGCGACCACGCCGTCATGGTTGCTTTCGGCGCCGGCCTCACCTGGGGCTCTATACTGCTGCAGTGGTGACCATCCTCTCGTGTCACGTTCAACGTGTTACGTGTCACGTGAATACGACAACCGTGCTTTCTCTCCGGTCCGGCCTTCACGTGACACGTGACACCTTACACGTGACACGATCCAGATCTCTCCCGCGCAGATGAGCCGGATCTTTTCCAGGATGCTCGCCGGCGGCGGGACGGTCGGCGGCCCATCGGGCGTGTGGCCGGCCGTCTGGCGGCCGGTGTTCTAGGGGGAGGAGGACCCATGACGGCTTCGCGCGATCCTGAACTGAGCGTCATCGTCCCGTGCTTCAACGAGGAGCGCACGCTTGGGGCGTGCGTGGAGCGGCTCCGCAGGACGGTGGGCGCGCAGTACGCGACGGAGATCCTGATCATCGATGACGGTTCGACCGATGGCAGCGCCGCCGTGATTGAGTCGCTGTCCCGGACCGATGCCGGGGTGCGCGCCGTCAGGCACGCCCGCAACCGCGGCAAAGGGGCCGCACTGCGCACCGGCTTCGAGCACGCGCGCGGCCGGTACGTGGCGGTGCAGGACGCCGACCTGGAGTACGATCCGCGCGACCTCATCGGGCTGGTCGAAATCCTCCGGCAGGGCCAGGCGGATGTGGTGTTCGGGTCGAGGTTCCTCTCGGGCGGTCCGCACCGCGTACTGTACTTCTGGCACTCCATGGCCAACGGCTTCCTCACGCTCCTGTCCAACATGTTCACGGACTTGAACCTCACCGACATCGAAACCGGGTACAAGGTGTTCCGCCGCGACGTCACCGACCAACTGAACCTGCAGGAGGACGGGTTCGGCATCGAGCCGGAGCTGGTCGCCAAGGTCGCGGCCCTGCGGGTGCGCATCTACGAGGCGGGCATCTCCTACCACGGCCGCACGTACGCCGAGGGCAAGAAGATCGGCGCGCGGGACGGCCTGTGGGCGCTCTACTGCGTTCTCCGCTACAATGCCCACCACGCGCCGTGGCTGCTGCAGTTCGCGGTCTACCTGTGCGTCGGCGGGTTGGCGGCGCTGATCAACGTGCTCGCCTTCGCCGGGTTGATGCGGGCCGGCCTGCCGGTGGGACAGGCGGCCGCCGCGGCCTTCCTCGCGGCGGCGCTCGTGAACTACATGCTGTGCATCTCGGTCATCTTCCGGCATAAGGTCCGGTGGAGCGCGGGCGGGGAAACCCTGATGTTTCTACTGGTTGTGGCGGCGGTCGGGACCGTCGATGTGATGACCACGCGCGCGCTGGTGCAGTCCGGCTGGGCGCCCGTGGCGGCGAAGCTCGCCGCGACCGCGGTGGGCCTCGCGCTCAACTTCGCGGGCCGACGCCTCCTCGTCTTTCCTGCGCCCTCGCCTGGCCCCTGGAAGCCGCGGTAGGCCAGATGACGCGCGGCATCGCATACCTTTTTCCAGGCCAGGGTGCGCAGGCCGTTGGCATGGGCAAGGCCTTCTACGACGTCTCCGACGAGGCGAAGGACATCTACCGGAAGGCCAACGCCCGGCTCGGCTTCGACGTGACGGCGCTCTGCTTCGAGGGGCCGCCCGAGGAGCTGACCAAGACCGAGAAGTGCCAGCCCGCCCTCTTTACGACCTCCCTCGCCGCCTACGCAGCCTTCCTGCGCCATGCACCCTCCTCGCTCCAGCCGGTGGGGGCCGCCGGGTTGAGCCTCGGGGAGCTGACGGCGCTGGCCGCGGCCAGGGCGTTCAGCCTGGAGGACGGCTTCTATCTCATCAAGGCGCGCGGCGAGGCGATGGCTGCCTGCGCCGTCCAGTCGAAGGGGGCGATGCTCGCACTCATCGGCCTGCCGGCCGACGGGGTGGAGGCGGTGTGCCGGGAATCGGGCGCCTGGGGGGCGAACTACAACACGCAGGAGCAGGTGGTGCTCTCAGGCACCGTTGAGGCGATCGAGAGGGCCGAGGGGCTCGCGAAGGCGCGGGGGGTGAAGCGCGCCATCCGCCTGGAGGTCGCGGGTGCCTTTCACAGCCCGCTCATGCAGCCGGCGGCCGACGCGTTCAAGGCAGCGCTCGCGAAGGTCGAGCTGAAAGCACCCGCCTTTCCGGTCATCAGCAACGCCACCGCCAAGCCCTCGCAGGACCCAGCGCAGATCCGCGAGCTGCTCGTCAAGCAGATCGTCAGCCCGGTGCTGTGGGAGCCATCGATGCGCGCGCTCATCCAGGCGGGGGCGACGGCGATGGTGGAGTTCCCGCCCTCGCGGATGCTGACGGGCATGCTGCGGAAGATTGACGGCTCGGTGAAGGGGATGGCGATCGACGAGCCGAGCGATTTCGAGAAACTATCAACGGTGATTACACAGATTATTAAAAGCTGATTACGCGGATAGAACCGTTCTGATCCGTGTAATCTGCTTTTCAAATCCGCGTAATCCCCGCCAGCTTTTCACACAATTTCTAGCATCCGCTTGATCGGCTTGACCGCCCGCTCGGCGATGGCCGGGTCCACCGTCACCACGTGCTGCATCCGCACCAGCGACATGAACGCTTTCTCGAGCGTGTTGCGCTGCATGTGGTGGCAAGTGGCGTGCTCGCTGGCGGGGTAGAAGCGCTTCTCCGGGTGCTGGGTCCGCAGCCGGTGGAGCAGGCCGTTCTCGGTGGCGATGATGAACTCGCTTGTCGGCGAGCGGTTGATGTGCTGGACCATCCCCTCCGTCGAGAGGACCTCGTCGGCCAGGTGCATCTGCTTCGTCGTGCAGCCGCACTCCGGGTGCATCAGGAACTCGGCCTCTGGGTGCTCGTCCCGCAGCTCGTCCACCTTCTCCGGCAGGATCGCCGCGTGGGCCGGGCAGTAGCCCTTCCAGAGGTGGATCTTCCGCTTGGTCTTCGCTTGCAGGTAGCTGCCGAGGTAGTAGTCGGGCACGAAGAGGATCTCTTTTTCAGCCGGAATGTGCTCGAGGACCGCAACACCGTTCGTTGACGTCACGCAGTAGTCGCATTCCGCCTTCACCGCGGCCGAGGTGTTGACGTAGCAGACCACGACGCCCTCCGGGTGCTTCGCGCGCCAGGCCCGGACCTGCCCCGGCACGATCATATCGGCGAGCGAGCAGCCCGCGGCCAGGTCGGGTACCAGCACCGTCTTGTCGGGGCAGAGCATCGCCGCGGTCTCGGCCATGAAGTGCACGCCGCAGAAGAGGATCACCTTCGCGTCGGTCTGCTGGGCCTGGCGCGCCAGGCCCAGTGAGTCGCCCACGAAATCGGCCACGTCCTGGATCGCCCCCTCTTGATAATTGTGGGCCAGGATGACCGCCCGGCGCTCCTGCTTCAGAACCGCGATCTTCTCCTTGAGCAGGGCGTAGTGAGGCGGCTCCACGGTCTGCCGGCCCTGGACGGTCAGGGTGAACCCGTCGCCGTTGGTGCCGTGGCCGTTGCCGTTCGTGTTCATCAGCACAAAACCATCCGTTCTTTCAGAATGGAACAATGATCCCCTTTTCCTGCAGCTTCACGACTTTCGGCTCGGTGAACGTGTAGAGCCGCGCCGGCCGCTGCCGGCCGTGCGCCTTGAACTCCCGCGTGCCCTTCAGGATCCCCAGCTGCAGCATCTTCCGCCGGAAGTTCCGCTTGTCCAGCCGCTGGCTGAGGATGACCTCATAGGAGCCCTGCAGCTCGGTCAGCGTGAACTGGCGTGGCAGGAGCTGGAACGCCACCGTCGTGTAGTTGATCTTGTGCTGCAGCCGCTCCAGCGCGTAGTCCACGATGCGCCGGTGGTCGAAGGCCAGCGGCGGCAGCCGCTTCACGGGGAACCAGTCCGCCTCCGTCACCCGCTGGCGCGCCTTGAGCTGGAACTGCTGCCAGTTGACCAGCGCGTAGTAGGCGACGGTGATCACGCGGCCGCGCGGGTCGCGCGCCGGCTCGCCGAAGGTGTAGAGCTGCTCCAGGTAGATGTTGCCGATGTTCGTCTCCTCCTGGAGCTCGCGCAGGGCCGCGTCGTCCACCGACTCATCCGTTCCCACGATGCCCCCGGGCAGGGCCCAAGCCCCCCGGTGGGGCGGCTGCCGGCGTTTGACCAGCAGTGCCTTGAGGGTGCCGCCCTGAATGGTGAAGAGCACGACATCGACCGCGATGGCGTGCCCACGGAACTGGCCGTTCGAGGAGGTTGGCATTAAGTGTACAGACTACACTAAGCAAATATAGTGTATCCCGTACACTTTGTCAAGGGCAAATGCGGCTCAGGGGCTGGCGGGGACGGGCTGGGCGGCGGGGTCGTGGCGCATCCGGCCGCCAGGGCCGCGCTGAGGATGAGCGACGCCGTCCGTCTCACGCGCATCGCCGCCATCCTACGCTCTCCCCCTCGCCTTCGTCAACCCCCTGAGCCGTCTTCTCGGGTAACCGTCACCCGCGCACCCCTCGGTACCACACCCCTCGGTACCAGGTACTCCAGGTACCTGGTACCTCAGCGGAGGCGGCCCCCAAACAAATCCTGATCAAGTTTCTCATCGTGGGCTCCGGCGAGGCTGATGAACTCTCGATACGCGGACTGCCGTCTTGCGGAAGTGGAGCCCACGTGTTCGTAGTAAGGATCCTCATCAACGAGTGGATCTTTGGCGCCGTGGGCGTAGTAGCCGTAGCTGGACCACGGATACTGTTCAAGCTGCGTGACCAACCCGGCGCGCAGCGGATTGCGCTCAATGTACCTGCCGACCTCCATGAAGTAGAGTTCATCTGCGATGAACGGGTTCTTGTACCGGCCCTGCCACACGTGCCCGATGTAGGAACTGCGTCGCTGGAACCATCGCGCAAATCCCCATAGCAACCCATGCATGAACTTGGAAAGATTCGGCCCCTCGATCGCCTGAACCAGGAGGTGGATGTGGTTCGACATGAGGCAGTAATGGAAGATCTTGGTCGGATAGAGCTCCTTCATGCTGGCAAGGCGGTCGAGGAAGTACTGAAACGCCGCCTGATCCTGGAACAAGGATTGGCGGTTGTTCCCGCGCGCCATGACGTGGTAGCAGCCGTTATCGACTAATGCTCTCGGCGGACGTGGCATGTTGGTCTCTCGTGCCAGCCTCTCCCTCCGGTACCAGGTACTCCAGGTACCTGGTACCGGAATTGTGGCATCCTGCTGTCTCGTGCTCTGCTTCCTGGGTGATAACCGCTTCCCAGGTAAACGTTACCCAGGAAGCGGTGATCCGGCGCGATCAGTCTTGGGTGGTCTGCTCGTAGGCGGAAAGGACGAGCTGGTCGACCTCCTGCTTGACCTCCTTGGTCAGCGGCTCGACCACGTCGTACCACTTGGTGTCTTTGCCTTGCTGTCTCGGCATGGACACGAACAGCCCCTTCCGGCCGTTGACCACGCGCAGGCCCTTGATCACGACGAAATCCCCCACCACCAGATCACAAAACGCCCTCAGCGTGCCTTCGCCGTCGAACTTGATCAGCCGCTGCACCAAAAAGGCCCCTGTGGCTGCTTCCTTCGCCATTCCCGCTCCCTCCTATGGTTGCGTGTCACCCACCCTCACCTGCGCCGAAAAGTACCCGCCCGTCAGCCCATCGATGAGCGCCGTCAGCTCCTGGATGCGCAGCGCCTTATCGAGCGCGGTCTTCTGGTCCTTCGGCGGCTCCGTGAGGAGCGCCACCTGAAGCCTCCGGCGCTCGAAGTACGTCCGCGTGACCTCGTCTACGATGTCGTCCCGCAGCTCGACCATCAGCTTCGAACGCACGTCAATCGAGGTCTGGTCATCGCTCCAGATGAAGTCGGCCGGCTCCCACGAGACGCCGGCGCTCCAATCGATGTCGCGCTCGCCCCTCTGCAGCGCGTCGGGATTCGCGCCCGCGTCCCAGTGGCGGAAATCGGTCAGGTTGGTGTCGCCTGAGAAGCTGAACTTTGGCACGAGCGCCCGCAATCGGGCCTGCATGCGCCAGGCCTGGATCTTGTGCGGGTGCACCTCGGCGTAGCGGATGGCGACCTCCCGCACCTGCGCGATGGTCGGCTCATACGAGAAGTTTGAGAGCAGCTCCTGGGGCGAGGGCGGCTCGCCCGGGCTCAGCTCCTCCGGAGCCGTTTCAAACCGGAACAACCCCTCATCGGTGGCGCCCCACAGCTGGCCACCTCCCACCGCCAGGTCATGCACGCGCGTAGCCGAGCGCCCCTGCGCCAGCGCGACCCAGCGCTCGTGCGCCGGCTCGTACCGCGCGACCCCGCGCGCCGTCGCTGCGTACAGGGCAGACGGTGAGCGGCGCTGGAGCACGATGTCGGTGACGTCGGCCGACTCCAGGCCGCTGCGGCTCAGGCGGCGCCAGGTGAGGCCGTCGTCAACGCTCACTTCAACCCCCCGCGAGGTGGCGAGGTAGAGCGCCCCGGGCTGCTCCGGGTCGACCGCGACGGCGCTGAGGCGGTGGAGCGAGCCGTCCTCCTCATCCGTCTCGGGTGGTGCGACAGATGCCGGCTGCTCCACCTCCGTGTCCTCAGCATGGATCCGGATGCGGCGCTGGTGCCAGCTGCCGCTCACCAGGTCGCCCTCCCACAGCCCATCGGCGGTGACGACGTACAGCCGCGCCGGCTCGCGCGGGTGAAAGGCGGCGTGCACCACGTCGCGGGCCGAGCGCGGGACGTCCGCCTCCTGCCACGTGCGCCCGCCGTCCGCGCTGACGAACACGCCGCGGCGGGTGCCCAGCACGGCTCGGTGCGGGTCGGCGGGATGAAAGCCAACCACCGTGCAGTCGGACGCCTCCTCGCCGGGCGCGCCGAACACCTTCGACCAGGTCAGGCCCCCGTCGAAGGATCCGAACAGTCCCCGGCTGGTCGCCGCCAACACCGTCGGCCGCTCGAGGCCCTGCACGGCCAGCGCGCGCAGTTGGACCTGCTGCGGCGGACGGAACCGCTCCTCCCAGCTCTTGCCGCCATCCGCCGATTCGTACACCGCTGCCTGACTGGCGGCGTAGACGCGCCCGGGCATGACCGCCACGGCAATCAACCCGGTTTCGCCCCGGCCGACGTCCACCAGCGCTCCGGTCGGCGCCGGAGTTGCGGCCCACCCAGTCACAGGCCATGCGAGGATCAGACCAACACACGCACCCGCTACACGCCTCATGTTGCCTCCTTGTGTGCATACACCAGGAGCAGGGAAGCAGCAGGCGTGCCAACCCCGAAATGGGGACGTTTCTGTTGTTACATTCGGCGAGAAACGGGCGGGGGCAAACGGAAAGTGGACGGGGATATGTTACAACGGGACGCTTCTATTGTTCGGCCTCAGCCGCGGAATAATAGAAGCGTCCCTATTTTGTGATGCGGAGAATCGTCAGGCTGTCGGAGGGCGGACGGTTACGCAGAGACTTTGCGGGCGTACACGGCGATGGTGCTGCCGCGTCCGAACAGGCATGACCACCATTCGGCCGCTTGGTGGAGGAGCCCGCGCCACTTCGAGTCGCCAGGCTCGGGCCGGCCTTGGCTGCGCCGCTCAAACCGCTCGCTCTCGCGCCACATGCCCCAGGCGCCGAGGTCCTGGCGGATCGCGATGACGGAAAAGCCATGCCGCTTTAGCAGGCGGCTGATGGAGTCAGGGGTGAAGTGGCACAGGTGCCTCGGCAGGTCGAAGCCGAGCCAGCACCGCCCGTACCGCTTGGCGGAGCGGCCGGCGGCGTTGGGCACCTTGAGAATCACCAGGCCGTCCGCATCGAGCAGGCGGCGCATCGCGTCCAGCGCGGCGGCGGGATTGGGCACGTGTTCGAACACGTGGGACATGTGGATGACGTCGAACGAGCCGTCAGGCAAGCCGGAGGTTTCCAGCGTGCCCGCCCGCACGTCCAGCCCGTGGACGGTCCGGGCCTGCTCGGCCGCAGCGGCGTTCATCTCCACCCCCGCCACGCGCAGGCCGCACTGGCGCTGGTAGACCAGGTCGCCCCCGCTGCCGCAGCCCACGTCGAGGAAGCGCCCCTGCCCGCGGTAGGGGATGATCTTCAGGTCTTTGCCGAGCAGGCGCAGCCGCAGCGCCAGCGGCCACAAGAGGAGGCGGAGAAGCCACCGGCGCCAAGCACCCCCGGACACCGGATAGCCCCAGAACGCCTGGCGCATGCCAAGCTTCGACCACCACTCGAGGCGCGCGCCCAGCGCCTTCCATCCGGAGAGCTGCTTGGGAGGCTTCGGCTGGTAGGCGTAGTAGGCCTGCGGGTAGAAGGCGGCCAGGTACGCCGGAGTCGGCCGGGGGTTGGTGAACAGCAGGCCGCAGCTGCGGCAGGCGACGATCTGGAACGACACCGCCGGGCCGCACTCCCGGTTCCAGTTCGGAGCGGCCAAGAACGGCTGAAAGTTCCCGGTCGCCCCGCACGAGCAGCAGGGGACCGTCTCGAGCTCAGGTTTCGCCGGTTGGGCCGAGGTTTCAGGCGAGGGCATGGGGCAGGAGAATTATACCGCCTGAGTCTTGATCGTGCCGAATCCAATCTGTGCTTGCCTGGGGGTGGGGCGGGCAGTATAATGGCCCCCTTGTGAGGAGCAGCCGATGCCAACAGCCCAAGTTGAGAAGGTGCACCAGGAACAAGCCTGGCGCCACGTGCTCGCGAACAAGCTGAGCCTGCCGCTGACGGTACTCAGCCAGCTCGAGGCGGGCAAGCCCGTGCCGCCCGAGACGCTCCGGCGGGCCATCGCCGAGCTGAAGGAGGCGGTCCGGCTGTTTGATCGCGGATCACCGGTTGCTGAGATTGATTCGGGAAGCTGATTACCCGCCCGAACGGCCCTAAGGGTCGCAGCGGGAAGGCGTTATCGAGTATACTTATGCGTATTGGTGGGGTGGGGGTCTCCCGGACCGCAGGAGGGCCCAATGACTGTCGACAAGGGATGTGGCGAAGGCGAGGTATCCCCTAGCCGGCTGAGCAGGCGCTTGGGTCTCTTGCGGAGCCAGCACCACGTAGTGCTGGCGTTTTTGTCTGTGCGGCGAGGGCGGGTAGCGGTAGAAGAAGGATGAACCACTTTACGGCGTCAGCCTTGCTTACGTCAGCCGCTTCTCTCGCCGTGTCTCTCTATGCGCTAGCCCAGCGGGATGGCAGCGCGGGGGTGGTGAAGCGTTTGTTCGCCTTGTATTGGTTCAGCATCGCGTTCTGGAGTTTCTTCGTCGGCCTCCAGGCTGTGTTTTTGCATCTGATGCCTGAGATCCTGTGGGGGTGGTTGCTCCATGCGGGAGTCCTGTTCGTTCCAACGACGTTCTTCCACTTCTCGCTGATCCTAACGCAACGTCTGACGAAACATCGAACAGCCCTGTTCAGCGCGTATGGCTTGACCTTGGCTTTTCTCGCGCTCAACTCCTTCACCACGCTCTTCACTCACGGCGTCGCCTATCGGGAGGGCTACGCGTATCCGATCCCTGCCCGGCTCTACCTCGTTTTTTTCGTCTGTTTCATCGCCTTTGTCCTGTGGGGTACGACCCTATTGTTCAGGCATCTCCATTCAGCGCGTCCGGAGCGGAAAGGCGCCTTTGGCACCTTCCTTGCTTTCCATCTCTTAGCGTGCGTAGGAGGGATGGATAACTTTGCCATCATGTGGGATATCAAAATCTTCCCGTTGTATCCGTTCGGACTCTATGCCGTCGTCCTTTATGCGTGCGCCGCTCTGTACGCACTGAAGAGAAAGGCGTTCTCGCCGGCATCGTTGCCTGAAGCGGTGTTGAGCTACGGTCACGCACCACCGGAGCAGGTACCTGTTTCGTCTGTTGGAACCTGAAAGACTGGGAGGCGCTAGCGATGCAGCAAACAGAGGATCGCCGCAGAGAAACCCGGGTTGCTCTAGACCTTCCCGCAGTCCTTTCGACCAATTCTTCCACGAAGCCGAGCCGAGAGGTCAAAGCCCAGACTGTTAACCTCAGCCTGAAGGGCTGCGCCGTTGTTTGCGGAAACTCCATCCCTCATGACGCCGAGTGCGTAGTCAGGCTCGGGTCAATTTTGAACCCTGAGATCAATCACGAATATCCAGCTCGAAACATCTGGGTCTCCCCGGATTCACACCAAGTCGGGCTGGAGTTTTCCAGCATCCCTGGTCCGTTAGCGGCTGAGCTATCGAAGGTCTTGGAGTTAGCCAAGTGGATCAAGCGAGACCGCTTTTCCATCAACATGACGGTGTTCCTGAAAGACACGAACGCAGAAGGGAACGTCTATTTTGCTCGGTATTTTGACTGGCAGGGGATGGCCCGGGAGGCGTTTTTTAGGCAGTTGTTGGGGGAGTCGGTTGCTGTATTTACCAGCGGCCAACTCCGACTCATCACGGTTGATGCAGCAATTCACTTCCGCCATGAATTACGCCTCTTCGATGAAGTGGTGATCCGAGTACAGCCGACGAACACCCGGCACACCAGTGTCGATCTGCTGTTTTCCTACCTCAAGACCAACGGGGAAGAAATCGCGACAGGGAAGCAGACCATCGCCTTCGCGAGTCCTTCGGGGAGCCTCATCCCAATCCCCCGGCAGGTGTTGGAAGCCGGGAGGACATACTTGAATGACATCGAACAACTGAGGTTGCTTTACTATCTTGAAAAGCCGGAGCACCAAAGTGCGGCTCGATAATGGCGTGGCAATTGAGGAACTCAAGCTGTAACGCCGATAACGTTCGCGGGTAGACATGGCGATCAACTATCTTGTTGCTCTCCTGACCACCTCGCTCGCCACCTTTCTCTTGGGGGCCTTCGTCATCGTTCGCAGTCCCCGGAGACCGCTCAACCGCATCTTCGGACTCTATTCGTGGAGTATCGCCACGTGGAGCGCTGGTCAGGCCCTCCACAGCGTCGCGCCGGATGTCCCGCAGTCGCTCTGGTGGGCGTATCTCAGCCACTACGGCGTTGCATTTATTCCGACGTTCTTTGTCCATTTCGTTCTCTCCTTCCTTGGGTTTTCGGCCGGGCGAAAACGTCGGGTCCTGATTCCCTGTTATGCCCTGAGTGTTCTCTTCGCAGTAGTGAATGGCACGCCGCTCTACATCGCCGGTGTCACGCCGAAGTTCTCCCTGAAGTATTTCATTGAGCCAGGTTTCTTCTACCCCTTTTCGGTGGCGTTCTTCGGCCTGTGCACCGTGTACGGCCTGATCAAGTTGTTTCAGGCCTATACGAAGGCTTCGGGGGCGCTCAGGAACCAGCTGAAGTACCTCTGCTGGTCGTCTCTGCTTGGCTATCTGGGCGGTGCGGCGAACTTCTTTCTTGTCTTCGATCTAGAGATCGTTCCCTGGAATCCGTTCGGGACATATGCAGTGCCGCTGTACGTCTTGGCGACTGCGTATGCGATCGTGCGGTACCGCCTGATGGACATCACCCTGGCGATTACGAGGACAGGGATCCTGCTGGGGGTGTATACACTTGTCGTCGGTGGTCCACTATTGCTGGGCCTCAGTTTCAGGTCGGCGCTGATCGACCTCTTCGGGGCCCGGTGGTGGGTGGCACCGCTAGTGCTGTATACCGTCGCGGCCTTTGCGGGGCCGTTCCTCTACCTCTACTTCCAACGGAAGGTGGAGCAGCGGCTCCTCCGGGACCAGCGGCGCTACCAGCAAACACTCCTCTCGGCTTCCAGCGGAATGACGCAGATCCGGGACCTCGCGCGCCTCTGTCGGCTCATCGTCCACGTGATCACCAAGGCCGTCGGCTTACGCCACGCGGCGATCTTCCTCTACGAGCCGAAGGAGGAAGTGTTCGTGCTGGCGGCGCGCCGCTACGGTCCACCGGACGGCGCTCGGCTGTCCAAGAACGACCCAGTCGCGGAGCTCCTGCGCCAGGTCCGGAAACCAGTCGTGCTGGCGGAGCTGAAGGCCCAGCTAGGCGAGACGGACGCGAAGGATGCAGTGAGCCGGAAGACGGCGCGGGCCCTAGCCTGGATGGAGAGCCAGCACGCCAGTGTGCTGGTCCCCAGCTTCGCCCAAGAGAGCCTCATCGGCTTTCTCGTGCTCGGGGAGAAGCGCTCCACCAGGATCTTCACGACCGAGGATTTGAGCGTCTTCGCCACCCTGGCCAACCAGGCGGCCCTCGCCATCGAGAACGCCCGCTTCTACCAGAGCGAAAAGGAGCGTCAGGCCGCGCTCTTCCACTCCGCCAGCCTTGCCTCCCTCGGCACGATGGCCAGCTCCATGTCCCACCAGGTCAACAACCGCTTCAACGTCATGTCGGTCATCGGGGGCATTCGGAAGGAGGCCCTCCAGCAGCTCCTCGCTCGGGACCTCCAGGGTCCCGCGGAGTGGC
>Ga0155207_125_pt4 | contig 12852 bp, 12 predicted proteins | sample RifCSPhighO2_02_FD_106175 | JGI IMG/M metagenome (GOLD analysis project Ga0155207, IMG submission 106175) | Omnitrophica WOR_2 bacterium RIFCSPHIGHO2_02_FULL_67_20
GCTCGCGCGCGCCTCCGGCACGGAGCCGCTGCTGCCGCGGAGCGCTGTTCAATCGTCGCGCCAGGGTTCCGGACTCGATGCCGCCAAGGCGAAGACGGAGCTCGGCCTGCCGCAGACGCCGCTCGAAGAGGCGATCCGCCGCGCGCTCGCCTGGTTCAACGCGCACGACTTGCCCACGCCGCGGTGAAGCGGCTATACTGTTGAGCAGTGACCCTATGGATCTCGCACAGATTGTTGATCGGCACGGCCTCGTCCTCTCCCTTCCGCTCGTCTTCGTCGGCGGTCTGCTGCTCAATCTGACCCCGTGCGTCTTCCCGATGATTCCGGTCACGCTGTCCTTTTTCAGCAGCCAAGCTGTCGGGCCGGGAGGCCGGGGGCGGACCATCTGGCTGGCCTGCTGCTACGTGCTGGGGCTGGCACTGACCTACGCGGTGCTCGGTTTTGTCGCGGCGCGAACCGGCGCCCTCTTCGGCTCGTGGCTCCAACAGCCCATCGTCTTGTTCGTCCTGGCTGCGGCCGTCGTCGGCTTGGCCCTGAGCATGTTCGGCGTGTACGAGCTGCGAATCCCGCAGGCGATCGTTGGCCGCCTGGGTACCGCGTCTGCCGGGGCATGGGGGGCCTGCGTGATGGGTGGCTTGGTCGGCGTGGTCGCCGCACCGTGCGTCGGCCCGTTTCTCGCCGGTCTGCTCCTCGTGGTGAGTCGGCTGCAGAACCCGGCCGCAGGCTTTCTCCTCTTCTTATGTCTGGGACTCGGGATGGGTGCCCCCTATGTGGCGCTCAGCCTTGCGGCGGACCGGATCCGTCGGCTGCCGAAGGCCGGCCCGTGGCTCTCGTGGGTCAAACAGGCGCTGGGCATGGTTCTGCTGGGAGTCGCACTCTTCCTTCTCGCCCCTGCGCTGCCGTCGCGCGTCACCGCTGCGCTCGCGGCCGTCCTGCTGGCCGGCGCAGGCGTCTTTCTGGGGTGGCTGGCCTCCTCGGCTGGGCAGGCCCGCGCCTTCATCGCATTCCGCCGGACGATCGGCGTCGTCCTGCTCATCGCTGCTGTCTTCCTCGTAGTACCACGCCAGCCGGCGGGTCCGACGGTCGCGTGGGTGCCGTACAGCGAGGCCGCCCTGGAGCGCGCACAGCGCGAGCAGCGGCCGATCCTCATCGACGTGTACGCGGACTGGTGTTTGCCCTGCGTGGAGATGGACCACACGACGTTCCGGAACCCCGAGGTGGTGCGCGCGCTCGCCCAGGTGGCGACGCTGCGGCTGGACGCGACGCGGGGCGTGTCGGAGGATGGGGAGCGGCTCCTGGAGCGGCACCGGGTGTTCGGGGCGCCGACGGTGCTCTTCATCGACCGCACCGGCCGCGAGCGGACGGCACTGCGCCTGATGGGGTTTGTGACGCCGGACGAGTTCCTGGAGCGGCTGCGGCATCTGCAATGACCGCGGTCGAAAAGAAACTTGGCGCTGGCAACCCGAAACCGACTTTGTTAGACTAAGGGCGTGTCTCAAAACCATCAGGATGATTCCGCAGCGGGAACGGGGGAGGTGGAGGATGTGGGCCAGTCGTGTGGTGATGCTCGTCGCCGCAGCGTCGCTGCTTGGCGGATGCGCCGGTCTCCGGACCCGCCAGGAGCTGTCGCGGCTGCAGTCGCAACTCGGTTTCTTGGATGAACGGGTCACCCAGCTTGAGCGCACGACGGTGGCGAACACCGGACTCTCCAGCGAGCCGCTCGCCGGTCCCGCTCCTGATGCCGGCGTGACGTTCGGCGAAACCAAGCCGCGCGCCTCAGGCGGCAAACGGTCGGGCGGGAGTGCCGTGTCGGCCTCCCTGAAGCCGAGCACGCGCGAGATCCAGCAGGCGCTGAAGAACGCCGGCTTCTATCAGGGCAACGTCGACGGCCACACCGGCCCGATGACCCGGGAGGCCGTCAAGGAGTTCCAGCGCGTCCACGGCCTGACCGACGACGGGGTCGTCGGGAGGCAGACGTGGGCGAAGCTCAAGGCCTACGTCACCCTCTCCTCCGACGGCGGGGAAGCGACCGCCGCGGAGGTCCTCAAGTAGCCCCTGCGCATACTCACCTCGCCCGGGATGCGCCGGGCCTGCGACCGAGGCGGGCATCCCGCCGAAGGCGGGGTCGCCGAGGAAGTCCCGGAGCCGCAGGCGGAGGGGCGATCGATGCGCGCGCTTCCTCATCCCGTTCCACGGGGCGGTTTCCGGAATTCCCTCCGCTGCGTCATTCTGGCGTGCGGCCTGCTCGTCTTGGCGTCCGGCTGCTCCAGCCGGCGCGTGACCGTGCCGCTCATGCCGCCTCTGATTCCGCAGGCGATGCCCGCCGTCTTGTGGGAGGAGCGTTTCGAGGAGATCAACCCCAATCGATGGCAGACGGTGGAAGTGCGCCGCCGCACCGATTACTCGGCGGCACAGCTCGACGGCCGAGCGTGTCTGCGGGCGTACAGCCGAAACGGCGCGTCGATTCTGCTCGCCCGGCTGTCCTTCAATCCTGAGGCATTTGAGTGGTTCTCCTGGGACTGGCGCGTCGACCGGTTCGTGCAGGGGGAAGCGCAAGAGCGCAAGACTGGCTCGGACGCCTCGGCGCGGGTGTACGTCTACTTTGACGTGGGCGGACTGCCGTGGCAGAAGCGCAACATCGACTACGTCTGGTCGGCGTCTCTGCCGGCCGGCGCCGTCCTCGAGAGCGCGTTTTCATCGGAATCGAAAATCATCGTCGTCGAGAGCAGTGCCTCCGCGTCAGGCCAGTGGCGGACCGTCGAGCGCAACCTCAAGGCGGACTATGAGCGGTGCTTCGGCAAGGGGCCGCTGCCCCGCGCCATCGCCATCGGCATCATGACGGACACGGACAACACCGACGGGGAGGCGCTCGCCTACTTCGACGACCTGCGCGTGAGCCGCCGGAGGCTCCACGCCGCCGCGGCCGGGGAACGCCGCTGATGCCGCCCGCGGAGGCCGCCCCGGCCGGACAGATTGAGTCGCTCGGCCCGCACGCCCAGCGGGTGCGCGCCGCCGTCGACCGGCTCGCCGGCGAGCGGTTCCTCGAGCGATGCTGGCGCAAGGACGCCGGCCTCTGGACGCAGGATGCGGCCGAACAGCGCGACATCCGTCAGCGCCTCGGATGGCTCACCATCGCGGACGCCATGCGCGGGCGGGTTGAGGAGCTGCGGCGTTTCGCGGAGGAGATCAAAGAGGCGCGCTTCACGCACGCCCTCCTCTTGGGGATGGGCGGAAGCAGCCTCTTTCCCGACGTGTGCCGCCTCACCTTCGGCGCGGCGCCCTCCGGCGTGGACGTCGGGGTGCTGGACAGTACTGACCCCGCCGCGGTCCGTACTTTCGAATGCCGCGCGCCCCTGGACCGGACCCTCGCCGTCATCTCCAGCAAATCCGGCACGACCGCCGAAGTCTCCGCGCTCACCGCCTACTTCTACGAGCGGTTCAAGTCGCTGGGCGGCCACCCCGGCCAGCGGTGCATCGCGGTGACCGATGCCGGCACCCCGCTGGAGCAGCAGGCCCGCGAGCTGCAGTTCCGGCGCGTCTTTCTCCTCGGCCCGGGGACCGGACAGGATATCGGCGGCCGCTTCTCGGCGCTGAGCTATTTCGGACTCGTCCCCGCCGCACTCCTCGGCCTGAGGCTCGACACGCTTATCGAGCGGGGGCGCCAGATGCTCGCCCGCTGCGGGCCGGCCTCGCCGGCGCACGACAACCCCGCGCTGCGTCTTGGGGCGGCGCTCGCCGTGCTGGCCGAGGCGGGACGGGACAAGGTGACGTTCTTGTTTCCGGCGGCGTTGTCGAGTTTTGGGGCGTGGCTGGAGCAGCTCATCGCTGAGAGCACCGGCAAGCAGGGCAAGGGCGTCGCACCGGTCGTCGGCGAGCCGCTCCTCGAGCCGGCGCGCTACTCGCCCGACCGATTCTTTGTCGAGCTCCAGCTCTCCGGTGAACCGGACTCGGGCCTCGACCGCCATGTCGGCGCCCTCTCGGATCTGGGCCATCCGGTGGTCCGCATCCGGCTCCAGGATCGCTACGACCTCGGCGGCGAGTCGATGAAGTGGGCGCTCGCGACGACGGTGGCCGGCGGGCTGCTCGGCGTCAACCCGTTCAGCGAGCCGAACGTCCGGGAGAGCAAGCACCTGACCAAGACGCTGCTCGAGCAGTACGCGCGCGAGCGACGCCTCCCCGAGCGCACCCCGCTCGCCGTAGACGGACCGATCGCCGTCTACGGGGCGGCGAGCCCGTCGCCCCGCACGGTACCGGCCGCGCTCTCTGCGCTGTTGGGCCTGCGCGTGCGCGGTGATTACCTGGCGTTCCTCTCGTTCCTTCCGCGGACCGCGGCCGTGGACGCGGCACTCGGCGCGCTGCGCTCCGCCGTGGCCCGCCGGCTCGGCATCGCCACACTGCTCGAGATCGGCCCGCGCTACCTGCACTCCACCGGTCAGCTCTATAAGGGCGGGCGCGATGCCGGCCTCTTTCTCCTACTGACCGCCGATGAGTGCCTCGACCTGGCGATTCCCGGCGAGCCCTTCACCTTCGGCGTGCTGAAGGCGGCCCAGGCGCTCGGCGACTTCGACGCGATGCAGCAGAAGAGCCGCCGCATCCTCCGCGTCCATCTTGGCGGCCGGCCCGAAGATGCACTCCCACAGCTCCAGCGCCTCCTCGAGGAGGCGCTCTAAGCGCCGAGGAAGAGCGCCTTCAGGAACTGCACGGCGGGACCGAGCACGGCGCCGAGGGGCGAAACCGGCAGCACGTAGCCGCTCGCGAAGAGGAGGACCAGCAGGATCGGGCCGTAGGAGCGGTTGAGCCGCTCGAACCGGGACGCCTGCGAACGCGGCAGTAGGTTCTGCACGACATGGGAGCCGTCGAGCGGGTGGATGGGCAGCAGGTTGAAGAGCCCGAGCACCAGGTTGATGTGGATGAACACCAGGCCCAGCACCTGCGCGTTCGAGGCGAGCCCGGCAATGGTGAGCCGGTCCCACAGGGCGGGGATCTTGAACAGCTGGGCGGCGAGGAACGCCAGCAGCAGGTTGGTGCTGGGTCCTGCGGCGGAGACGAAGAAATCGCTGCGGGGATGGCGCAGGCGCGCGCGGTTCACCGGCACCGGCTTGCCCCAGCCGAACCCGACGAGCAGGAAGCTCAGCGCGCCGAGCGGATCCAGGTGCGAGAGCGGGTTGAGGCTGACGCGCCCCTGTTCTTGCGCCGTGGGGTCGCCCAGCAGCAGCGCGACCCGCGCGTGGGCGTACTCGTGGCACGTGATGGCGGCGAGGATGCTGGGGAGCAGAGCGCCGTAATAGAGCAGGGCCGAGGACTCCATATACCATCCTAATTTAACATGATTTCACAGATTTTGGGATGATTACACCGATAGCTTTATCGGCGAAATCGATTCCCAATCTGCGAAATCGGCGGAAAAATAAGACATCACCACCTTCAGGCGCCATCGGTAGCGCAGGGCGCGCCGCTGGGTTATAATGAAGCTTCTAGCCCCAGCGATGCCCGACGCCTACTTCCAACAGTACCTCTTCATCGGCCTGCTCGCCGGCACCGCCGTCCTCCTCGGTGTGGTGCCGATCGTCCTCGCCAAGTTCGTCGCGCCCAGGAAGCCCGGCCGGACCAAGCAGTCCCCCTATGAGTGCGGCCTCGAGTCGGAGGGCGACCCCTGGGTCCAGTTCAAGGTGCAGTACTACGTCTACGCGCTCCTCTTTGTCATCTTCGACGTCGAGGTCATCTTCATCTATCCGTGGGCGCTGGTCTGGAAGGGCTTGGGCCCGGTGGTGCTCGGAGAGATGGCGCTCTTCATCGGCATCCTGGGGGTGGCACTCGCGTATGCGTGGAAGAAGGGCGTCCTCGAATGGAAGTAAGGTTGACGCGTTGGCGGGTTGGCGCGTTGGCGTGTTCCGGCGTTCAACGCGCAAACCCGCAAACCCGCAAACCCGCAAACCAGTCTGCTCATGGCCGTTGATCAAGGTCTTCAGAGTGAGTTGCAGAAACAGGGCGTCTACCTCACGACCTGGGACCAGCTCGCCAACTGGGGGCGGAGCAACTCCATCTGGCCGCTGCAGTTCGGGCTGGCCTGCTGCGCCATCGAGATGATCGCGACGGCGGCGTCGCGCTACGACATCGCGCGCTTTGGCTCCGAGCTCTTCCGCGCCTCACCGCGCCAGGCCGACCTCATGATCGTCGCCGGCACCGTGACCAAGAAGATGGCGCCGCAGGTGGTGCGGCTCTACAACCAGATGGCCGAGCCCAAGTACGTCATCTCGATGGGGGCGTGCGCGACCTCGGGCGGCCCGTTCCACACCGGCTACAACGTCCTGAAGGGCATCGACCGCTACATCCCGGTGGACGTCTACATTCCGGGCTGCCCGCCGACGCCGCAAGCCCTGCTTGAAGGATTGATGAAGCTCCAGGAGCGCATCAGGAGCCGCCCCTTCGGTGCCGCGATGGACGAGAAGCGCGGCGAGTATCCGGTTCCAGAGTTCGGCAAAGCAGGCTTGGAGCCGCGCTACAATCCCGACATGTTCCAGCCGCGCAAGGGCTGGTGGGAAGAGCCGGCAAAGCCCGCGACGCCTTCCTCCACGCCATAATGTTGCCGCCGCTCGAAGAGATCAAGACGACGCTCGAACAGCTCCTGCCCGGCGTGACGCTGGCCGTCGAGGGCATCGCACTGCTCGTGGACGCCAAGGACCTCACCGCCGTCTGCCGCTGCCTGAAGGACAACGAGCGGTTCGGCCTGGACTACCTCGCGGACCTCACGGCGGTGGATTATCCTCCCGACCGGATGGACGCCGTCTACCACCTCTACTCGATGGCGCAGAGGCACGGTCCACTGACGCTGAAGGTGAAGCTGCCCAGGACGAATCCGGTCGTGGCCTCGGTCACGCCTATCTGGCGCGGCGCCGAATTCCAGGAGCGCGAGGCGTACGACCTCTACGGCGTCGCCTTCGAGGGACACCCAGACCTGCGCCGCATCCTCATGTGGGAGGGGTTCGAGGGCCATCCGATGCGCAAGGACTACGTCGTCGAAGACCAGGACGCTTGATAAGCATGATGAAGGCTGAAGGATGAATGCTGAATGAGCCAGACGGAGCTTGACGCAAAGCTGCTGGAAGTCAACCTCGGGCCCCAGCACCCGTCGACCCACGGCGTCTTCCGGATGAACGTCACGCTCGACGGGGAGACGATCGTGAAGCTCAAGCCGGTCGTGGGCTACCTCCACCGCAACCACGAGCAGATCGGCGAGCGCGCGACGTACATCGCGAGCTTCCCGTTCACCGACCGGCTCGACTACTTCTGCGCGATGTCGAACAACTTCGGCCTGGCACTCGCCATCGAGAAGCTGGGCGGCATCGCGGTCTCCGAGCGGGGCGAATACCTGCGCGTCATCATGGCGGAGCTCACGCGGTTGCTCAACCACGCCGCCGTGACGGGCTTTCTCCTCAACGACATGGGCGCCTTCGGCACCCCGCTGCTCTACGCCTTCCGCGAACGGGAGAAGATCCTGGACCTCTTCGAGGCGGCCTCCGGCTCGCGCATGATGTGCAACTACGTGCGCCCCGGCGGCGTTCGGCAGGACGTGCCGCCCGGCTGGCTGGACCAAGCGCGGCGGCTGGTCGAGGAGTTCCCGCGCTTCCTCGACGAGTTCGAGGCGCTCCTGACGGAGAATGAGATCATCCGCCAGCGGACCCAGCGGGTCGGCATCCTCCCGAAGGAGCTGGCGGTCAACGCGAGCGCCACGGGGCCGTTGCTGCGCGGCTCCGGCGTCAACTACGACATCCGGAAAGTGGACGGCTACTCGATCTACCCGCGGTTCAGCTTCAAGGTGCCGCTGGGCACGGTCGGCGACGTCTACGACCGCTACTACGTCCGGATCCTCGAGATGCGCGAGAGCCTCAAGATCCTTCAGCAGGCGCTCAAGGAGATCAACGACGCCAGCCCGGCCATCAGCCCGAAGGGCTTGGCGTTGGTCAAGGCGCCCCGCACGTTCCGCCCGCCCAAGGGCGAGGCCTACGGCCGCATCGAGGCGCCGAAGGGCGAGCTGGGGTTCTACCTCGTGAGCGACGGGACCCCCCAGCCGTACCGCTACCACATCCGCGCGCCGAGCTTCATCAACCTCACCATCCTCGAAGACATGTGCCTCGGCCAGAAAGTGGCCGATGCGATCATCATCCTCGGCTCGATCGACATCGTGATGGGAGAAGTGGACCGTTGAGCAGCACGAACCACGCAGCATCTTTACGTGCTAACGCGCATATGACAATACTGGGTGTAGGTGTCTTAAAAGGTCTAGGAGTTACGCTCAAGACCTTCCTAGAGACGTATCCCTGGGGCCGCGTCCTCCTGCGTGCCGTCGGGATCCCATCGGCGAACGGGCTGGTGACGATCCAATACCCGGACGAGAGGCAGCAGCACTCCGAGCGGTTCCGCTACTTCCCGTTCCTCGTCTACGACAAGACGCCCGACGACCTGCGCTGCGTCTCCTGCAAGATCTGCGAGCAGGAATGCCCGCCTGCCTGCATCCACATCGTCGGGCCGGCGAAGGACGAGCAGGGCCGGCCGCTCAAGGCCCACGGCCGGACCTATCCGGTGAAGTTCGACATCGATATGGCCATCTGCATGTCGTGCCGCATCTGCGTGGACGTCTGCCCGTTTGACGCCATCGAGATGGACAACCAGTACGAGTTCGCCTCGCCCGACCGGTTCGGCCGGCTCGTGTTCGACAAGCAGCAGCTCCTGAAGTCGGCGGAGTACTTCAAGCAGATCAAGCCCAGCGAGGCGGCGGAGGTGGACGCCCGCCTGGCCGCCAAACAGGCGAAGACGGCACCGCCGGCCAAACCCGCGGTACCGCCCAACCCGTCCAGCGCATGAACATCAGAGGTACCCCATCCAGATGACTTCATTAGATCAGCTCTTCGTGCACGCGGCGAACACCGCGCTCGGCCTCCTGTCGGATCGGCTGCGGCCGTGGGCGTCGATCGCGCTGCGCATCGGCGTCATCGCCGCCGCAGCACCGGCGATCATGATGTACCTGACGCTGTACGAGCGGAAGGTCATCGCCCGGATGCAGAACCGGTTCGGCCCGACGCGCGTGGGCGTCTACGGGCTGCTGCAGCCGCTCTCCGACGGCCTGAAGATGCTCATCAAGGAGGATGTCGTGCCGCGGGGCGCGGACCGGTTGCTGCACCTCATCGCTCCCATCCTGGCCGTGGTACCCGCCATCCTGCTCTTCGCCGTGATACCCTTCGGGCGCCGCATGATCGCGGTGGACCTCAACGTCGGCCTCCTCTACGTCTTCGCCGTCTCTTCCATCGGCTCATACGCGATCTTCATGGGCGGCTGGGCGTCGCGCAACAAGTTCTCGGTCCTCGGGGCGATGCGCTCCGTCGCGCAGCTCATCTCATACGAGGTGCCCGGCGTCCTGTCGGTGGTGGCGATCATCATGGTGACGGGCACGCTCTCGCTCACCGGCATCGTGGAGGCGCAGGCCGGGCGGTGGTTCGTCGCGACACCCTGGGGCTTCGCCGGCTGCCTGACGTTCTTCCTGAGCGGTGTCGCGGAGGTCAACCGCACCCCCTTCGACATGCCGGAGGCGGAGTCGGAGCTGGTGGCCGGCTTCCACACCGAGTACAGCGGCATGAAGTTCGCGCTCTGGTACATGGCGGAGTTCCTCGAGGCGTTCGCCGTCTGCGCCTTCACGGTGGCGTTCTTCCTCGGCGGCTGGCAGGGACCGGCGATCCCCTTCTGGGCGCTGGCCGGCCTGCTGGCGGCCATCTCCGCCGCCGCCGCCAAGCTGCCGCTGCCCGTCCGGTTCGTCGGGGCGCTGGCCTCGGCCGGGGCCGGCCTGCTGTGGCGCGCGGAGCCCATCCCGTCCTGGATCTGGTTCCTGGGCAAGACCTACGCGCTCTTCTTCGTCCTCATCTGGTTCCGGGGGACCTTCCCGCGCCTGCGCGCCGACCAGCTCATGGGGCTCGCCTGGAAGTTCCTGCTTCCCCTGGCGCTCGTGAACATCCTGGCCGCCGGGCTCTGGAGCGCGATGCCGTTCCCGGTGGGCACGGCATTGAGCGCCTCGCTCCTCGTCGTCAGCGCCTGGGCCCTGGTGCGCCTGAACCACCCAGCACAGCTCGATCACCGTACGTACGTCCTCGCCGATTAGAAACACGTTCGGGGTTCGGGGCTGGGGGCTCGGGGCAAGTGCCCGGAGTCCTGAGCCCACGGCCCAGAGCGTCCTTGACGAAGGAGGTTGCCATGACGTTCTCCGTCGGGTCGACCGCTGCATCCTCCCGCGAGGCGACCGGTCCCGTGGAATGGGAGCGCAAGCCCAAGACCATCGACGCTAATCTTACGGACTACGACGCGGCCTGCGCGACCTTCAACTGGCAGGACGTCGAGCGCGAGTTCGACTGGTCCAAGACGGGGAAGGTGAACGTCGCCCACGAGGCGGTGGACCGGCACGCGGCCTCCTCGCGCAAGGACAAAGTGGCGCTCTTCTACACCGACTACGCCGGCCGCGACGAGCGGTACACCTTCCAGGATCTCAGGCGGCTGACCAGCCGCTTCGCCCACGTCCTGAAAACGCTCGGCGTCAAGCGGGGCGACCGCGTCGGCACGTTCCTCCCCAGGACCCCGGAGCTCTACATCGCCATCCTCGGCATCAACCGCGCCGGTGCGGTCCCGGTGCCGCTCTTCGAGGCGTTCATGGAGCAGGCGGTGGAGGACCGGCTGGGCGACAGCGAGGCGGCCGTCTGCGTCACCTCGCCCGCCCTCAAGAGCCGCATCCCGCTCGCGAAATTGCCCGCCCTCAAGCGGATCATCCTGGTGGGTGCCTCCGGCTCACTGGCGGCGGACGAAGTAAGCTACGAGCAGGCGATGGCGAAGGCCCCCGACTGGGTCGAGCCGGAATGGCTCACGGTGGACGACGGCCTGATCATCCACTACACCTCGGGCTCGACCGGGAAGTCCAAAGGCGCGCTCCACCGCCAGTACGCGATGGTGGGCCACTACCAGACGGCCAAGTGGGCGCTCGACCTGCGGGATGACGACGTCTACTGGTGCACCGCCGACCCCGGCTGGGTGACGGGCACTTCCTATGGCATCTACGGGCCGTGGACGCTGGGCATTTCCAGCGTCGTCATCGGCGGCCGGTTCGACCCGGAGCGGTGGTTCGAGACGATCCAGCGCTACCAGGTGACGATGTGGTACAGCGCGCCGACCGCGTACCGGATGCTCATGTCCGCGGGCGAACTGATCCCGAAGAAATACAACCTCACGAGCCTGCGCCACATCTGCAGCGTCGGCGAGCCGCTCAACCCCGAGGCCCTCAAGTGGATCAAGAAGATCACGGGTCTGGCGCCGCATGAAACCTGGTGGATGACGGAAACCGGCATGCAGCTCATCTGCAACTACCGCAGCAAGGACTTCCCGATCGGGGCGACCGGCAAACCGTTCCCCGGCACCTACGCCACGGTCGTCGACGACCAGGGGAAGGAGCTGCCGCCGGGGCAGCTGGGCAACCTGGTCGTGAAACCGGGCTGGCCGGCGATGATGAAGGAGATATGGAAGAACCCGGAGAAGTACCAGGAATACTTTCGCATCCCCGGTTGGTACGTCAGCGGCGACACCGCGTACAAGGACGCGGACGGCTACATCTGGTACCAGGGGCGGGCCGACGACGTCATCAAGACCTCGGGGGAGCGGGTGGGTCCCTTCGAGGTCGAAAGTGCTTTGGTGGCGCACCCGGCGGTGGCCGAGGCCGGCGTCATCGGCAAGCCCGACGAGGTGCGGGGGCAGATCATCAAGGCGTTCATTGCGCTGCGCCAGGGCTACCAGCCGTCGGAGCCGCTCAAGAAGGAAATCGCGGACTTCGTGAAGGCCCACCTTGCCGCGCACGCCGCCCCGCGCGAGATCGCCTTCGTCGAGAAGGTCCCGAAGACCCGCTCCGGCAAAATCATGCGCCGCGTCCTCAGAGCATGGGATCAGGGATTACCGGTTGGCGATATTTCCACCATGGAAGAATGAAAAGTGAAAAGTGCCAGGCACTTTTTCCGCTTTGGAAAGTGCCTGGCACTTCTGCTCCTGTGCGGCTGCGAGCCGATGGGCATCGGCGGCGACTGGCGCCGCATCGAGCCTCCCGTCGCCGCCGCGCCGTTCATGCTCCCGCAGCTCGACGGACCCGACGTGACGCTCACCGACCTGAAGGGCCGCGTCATCGTCATGGAGTTCTGGGCGACGTGGTGCACCCCGTGCCGCTTCTCGCTCCCGTCGCTTGAGGTGATCGCCAAGCGCTACCGCGGCCGCGGGGTCAGCGTCCTGCTCATCAACGCCGGGGAGGAGCCCGAGGCGGTCCGGGCCTGGCTCGAGCAGCGCTTCACCGCCTCGACGGTCCTCCTGGACCGGACGGGTGAGACCGCCGGACGCTACGGTGTTGAGGGAATCCCCCGCCTGTTCATCTCGGACCCATCGGGCCGGCTCATCTGGATGCACCAGGGCTATGGCGGCGGCCTCGAACACAACCTCGGCCTCATCCTCGATGAGCTCCTCGCTCCGCCGAAAACCTGACACCCTGCAGATCCACGAGTTGGCGGTGGAGTGCCGGCTTGGGGTCGACGAGTGGGAGCAGCGGACTCCGCAGACGGTGTGGCTGGACCTCGAGCTGGCCATCGACGCCGCCCGCGCCGCGGCGCGCGATGATGTGCGCGACGCCGTGGACTACGCGGCACTGGTCCGGCGGGTGCGCGCGCTCGCGATGAGCCGTCCCTTCAAGCTGATGGAGACGCTGGCGGAGGCGGTCGCGGCCGGTGCCTTGGAGGAGAGCGGCTCGCCCCGGGTGCGGGTCCGCGTGAGGAAGCGGGCGCTGGAGGG
>Ga0155207_104_pt1 | contig 11636 bp, 8 predicted proteins | sample RifCSPhighO2_02_FD_106175 | JGI IMG/M metagenome (GOLD analysis project Ga0155207, IMG submission 106175) | Omnitrophica WOR_2 bacterium RIFCSPHIGHO2_02_FULL_67_20
AGCTTGTGGGTGTGCGAGAGGAGCTGGTAGCCGTAGCGCTTCACGACCTGCTCCTGGATCGTCTCGACGCGCGGCTCCTGGAACTCGATGATCTCGCCGCACTGGACGCACATGAGGTGGTCGTGGTGCGCCTTGGCGAGCGTCACTTCATAGTTCGGCGGGCCGTAGCGGAAGTCGTGCTTCTCCACGACGCCGGCGCGATGGAGGAGGGCGAGCGTCCGGTACACGGTGCCGCGCGCGATGGACGCATCGAAGGCGCGGACGTTCTTGACCAACTCCTCCGCCGTGAAGTGGAGATAGGCGACCGCCCGTCGGAGGACGAGCTGGCGCTGGGAAGTCAGGCGCACCCCTCGGGAGCGGAGGAACTGCTCGACTTCGACAAATCGCTTCATGATGGGAGCCTGCTGTTAACCTTACTTGAGACTGAGTCTCATAAAGTTGAAAACAGTATAGTAGATAAGACTTTCCTGTCAACTATTATTTTCGCGAGGGCGATGCGGGTGGTGCGCGGGGTCCCCGAAGGGGCGCTTAGGGCCTGCGCGGGGCTTCGCCGTGCGCGACGGACGCGGCCGGCTGATGAGCGGAAATGTGGAGCGGGCGGAAGAGGGCGAGGCTCGCCGTGTAGCCGTGCAGGAAGTTCGTTCCGTGCGCCGGGCCGATCTCGCCGTTGCAGAACAAGCCGCCGATGGGCAGCTTGCCGCTGACGGTCTGGATCAGCCTCACGTCCTGATGGGCGGCCCCGTAGAGCGACTTGCCCCGCCCCGCGCAGTTGAAGAGGAGGCAGCCGGCCGGCGGCAGCGGGTGCGGCGTCAGCTGCTGCTGGAGCAGGCGGCGCAGCTCCTGGCGCGACGTGGCGGGATCGCGCAGCTGAAACTGGATCGTCTGTCCGACCTCCGCCCCCTCCGCAATGGCCAAGGCGCCCAGCTCCGGATCGATGCCGACGATGTTGCGGATGAGGAAATCGCCGGAGCCGAATCGCTGCCGCATTTCGGACATCGCCACCCCGGCGAAGATCGAGCCGCGCTGGGCGAGCTGTCGGTCGCCCGGCGAGAGCGCGGAGAGGACGTCGTGGAGGACCGCCAGCGCCTGCCGCCCGCCGAGCTCCAGCACCGCCTGTTCTTCGGCTTTGGTGACGACGTAGGGGCGCCCGACCGGGCGGCAGCCCTGCGAGACGACGGTGTCCATCGTGATGTTGCCCGCCATGGCGACTCCCACCGCCCCGTCGCGGTGAACCGTGGTGTTCAGGAAGAGCAGGTGCTCGCCCGGAGACGTCCCGCCGCTCACCAGCCCCCCGATGATCGGCCGGGCGCGGTACGTGGCGTTCAGTTCGGCGATCAGCTTCGGCGTCTGGCACGTGTAGGGATCGGCCAGCAGCACGAAGGCGGTTCGCGCCTCCGGGGAGGCCCCGATCTTGTCCACCCAGAACCCGCCCGGCGAGGAGTCGGCCAGCTCCTTCGGGGTGACGGCAAACGGGAAGAGCCGGACCTCCGGCAAGTGGGCGGCAAGGATGGAGACCGCCGGCACCCATTCGAACTCCTGCGCGCCGCCGATGATGCCGCTGCCGCTGCAGCCGATGAGGGTGCGCGGCCGCAGCCGCTCATGGATGAAGGCCAGCAGGTCGGGCCAGGTAGCGCGGTAGGCGGGGGAGACGAAGAGGCAGGCGAGGTCGCAGGACCCGCCGGAGAGCTGCGCAGCGACCTGCCGGCACGCGTCGTCCGCCGCTTCGCGGGCGGTCACGGCGTCGCTGATCCCGGACGTGAAGCGCATGAACGTCATTCGTCCCTCCAAGCTTAAAGAGCGCCGCCCCTCTTGTCAATGACATCCGCGTCCTGGTAGTGGGTCATTTTATTTGATTTCGCAGATTGTGCTGTGATTCCGCAGATAGTTCTATCTGCGAAATCTGTTCGAAATCTGTGAAATCAATTCAAATTGATCCATTACCCGCGTCCTCCAACACCCATTCAGCCGGGACGACGTAGGCCTTCAGCGAGGCGGGCGCGCGCGCCGCCACGCGGAGGGTCGTCATGAGCACGACGTCCTCTCTCGCCGGCCACTGGTCCACCGGGCTCCACTCGCTCGGCCGGACGCGCCGGCGGCGGTGGGCGAGCCGGGCATGGGTGCTGGCGCGCAGCTCCTCGACGGTGGCGATGACGAGGGTCTGGCGGCGCTCGAGGATCCACAACTCATGCGCCCGGTAGGCGTCCATCGGGACGCGGAAGAAGACGGTCTCCTCTTGGTGAGGCCGGTGGTAGCCGGCGTTGACCACCCCCTCGGCGGCCATCTCCGATACGGTCAGGGTCTGATCGAGGGCGCGCGCGGCGGCCACGCTGACCGCGTTGAACGTCTTCACGAGCGCCCACTGCATGCCGTCCACGGCGCGGCCGGGCAGCGCCCACGGCACCAGCCCCTGCCGGAAACCGAACGGACGGCCGCAGACGCGGTTGACGTCGCCGACGACGTGCTGGCTCCAGTCGATGAGCCGGTGCACGCGGACGACCATGCCGCTGCCCGGGCCGGTCGCACTACCGGTCGCCACCGAGTAGGTCGCGGTCGCGTCGCCGAAGCTCAGCTCGGCGAGCTGGAGCGCGTCCACGAACTCACCGACGTGCAGGATGGACCGCCACCGCCGGTGCACCCGGTTGTACCCCGACCGGATCGCCTGCCTGAGGCGCTGAAACGGGTGGAGCCGCGCCCCGGGCAACGGCAGGTCCACCAGCCAGTCGGCGGTGCGCAGGATCTCCAGCTCCGAAACGCCCAGCCCCGAGTAGAGCAGCGCGTGGAGGTCCCAGGGATTGCGCTCGTTGTGGAGCTGGACGTAGCGCCGCGCGGGGCAGTCCGCAAAAAACCGCGCTTCTCCCGGCGTCTCGGCCCATGCCGATGGCATGACGCTCATCCAGACGGCAGCTGCAACAACGGATGCGCATCGCACAATCGCCCGAACGATTGCCGTCGCTCTGGCGCTACTCATAGATGCCGCCAATCGGCTCCCCATCCACGTCCGCAGGATCGTACGGCCAGCCGATCATGTGCAGGATCGTCGGAAGCACGTCGATGACGCGATGCGGCTCGAGGAGCGTGCCGCGCGGAATATTGGGGCCGGAGACGGCGCACGTGATGCGCATGGAGCGCTCGAGCGGATAGCCGTGGTCGGTCCCCTCGCCGTCATCCGAGCGGAACGACCAGCCGTCCGAGGCGGTCACCAGGAGATCCGGGTCGCGCACGTCCGCCAGATCTGTGACGGGATGCTGCCAGGCGAAGAACTTCGACATGGCGACCACCGCGTCGGGATACCGGGTCTGGGACGTCGCATGGAGCCACTCGCGCGCGGTGTGGGTGGTTGCCAGCCACCCGGCGCCGCCCGCGCTCTTGCGGAACGCCGCATCCTGGAGGTAGCCGAGCGGGTCGAGGCCTGGTGCTGCCGGCTCGTAGCGCAGCTCGCCGCCGTCCGACTGGACGAGCGCGCGGACCGGCTCGTAGCGGTAGCGCTCCTGCGGGCCGTCCCCTTCCCGGTGAAGGATCGCCTGCCGGTCTTCATCGCGGTACAGGAACACGCGCCGCTCGTCCAGCTTCACCAGGATGAGGTCCACCGGCTTCGGGCCGCGGCCGTCCCACTCCGGCGGGTGAAAGGCCGCCAGCGACTCCAGCAGGTTCACCGCCGGCTGGGTCGGCCTGAGCTCATAGTGCGTCAGATCGGCCAGTCGGTTGCGCCGCCACGGGCCGCTGGCGTACGACCGCCGGGGCAGGAACAGCTTCGCCTGTCCCGCCCCCTGGTTGTCGAAGAAGACGAACCGGGACGGGTCCTCCCCGGGATGCAGCCACTCCTGCCCGACGACGCGCACGTTGAGCCCCAGCCGGCGGTGCGCCCAGTCGCGCGGCAGGTTGCACGCCGCGTTCGCACCGTGCTCCCCGCCGAGGTGGCCGTGGTCGGACACGAGGACGAGGTACGTGGAGCGCTCCCACCCGACCTGCCGCAGCCGCGCGAGGATGAGCCCCAGCCACCGGTCCGCCAGCGCCAGCTCCCGCCGGGCCGCGCCGAACTGCCCCCGCGCGCTCGTGTGGCCGGTCTTATCCACCATCGGCAGCCACACGGCGATGACGCGGGCGTCGGGGTCGCCGATGAGCTCTTCGACGGCGTACTGCGCGTTCACCTCGTCGAGGCGCCGCGGCAGGCGGGTCGACACGCCGAAAGGCCCGATGGTGTTGACCGCGCGGCGGAACCACTGCGGCGGCGGGTTGAGCGGCGCGATGGGGAGCGTCGTAAAGAGGAACGCCTTGCCGAGCCGGCTGCCGAGCGTGGGCACGCCGCGCCTGACGAGGAACGCGTGGGTGTTTTCCGGCGCGTACTTGTCGAGGAGATTGAGGACGCGGGTCGCGGGGCGCGGGATGATCCCACCACCTGTCTCGCCGCCGGAGGCGGCGCCGGCGAAGCCGAGCCACCGGAGGTGGCTGGAGACAGGTGGTGGGATGAAGCCGTCCGGCAGCCAGGCGCTCAGCTGGCCCTTCGGCTTGAGGGTGCTGCGCTCGAACTGGTTCTGCGACTTGATGCCGGTGCGGTCGGACCAGCGGCCGGTGAACAGCGAGCCGTTCGCGATGAGGGTGTTGGAGGGGAACACCGTGAAGACGTTGGCCACCCACAGCCCGCGATCCAGGAAGGCGCGTGTGACGTTCGGCAGGAACCCGGCCCGCGCCATCTCCTGAAGCACGTCGGGCCGCAGCCCGTCCACGTAGAGCAGCAGGACGCGTGCGCCGCGCACCGGAGCTCCGGAGTCCCCGGGCTCAAACACCGGCGGCTCCGGTGCCGCCGGCGGCGGCCGCGCGGCCAGCTCGATGGTCACGCGGAAGCGGCCGCGGTTGTCCCCCGGCTCATCGTCGTTGAGCCCCAGCCACAGCCGGCCGCCGCGCGGGGCAATGCCGTCGTGGCGCGCGCCGACGGAGAAGGGCGCGCCGTCCGCGCCTAACTTCCCGATGAGGCCGAAGGCCGGGAACGGCCCCTCGGCCATCGTCGGCAGCGGGAACCGCCGCCCCCGCGACGCCGCGTACCACCGGGGCCACACGTACGTCCCCGCCGGCCCGACGCACCGCTCTCCCGATGATCCGGCGAGCCAGTCCGTCAGCCGAGGCCGGACCACGCAACACGTGCCGCTCGCTTCGAGATGGAGGGGGCTGCCGGCGGGGACGTCGAGGCCGGTATCGGTCCACGCCGTCCGCGGGTCCACCGCGACCTCGCGGGATCTCGGCTCGGCGGCGGCAAGCGCAGGCGCGAGCGCACAGAGGACGAGCCATCCGGGGTAGTGTCTTAATTTCATCGTGATTTCGCAGATTGTGGAATGATTTCGCCGATGCAGCCGTATCTGCGTAATCATCTCACAATCGGCGAAATCCAAATTCAGACACCGCCCCATCCGGAGAGGATGTGACGTGGCATGAGGGGTATTATACAATGGAATGATGACCGACCCTTCCATGCATCCCTTTGCCTACGATCCCTTCCAGCAGCGGGCGATCGAGGCCATCGAGCGGGACGTCTCGCTGTTCGTCGCGGCGCCCACCGGCTCCGGCAAGACGGTGCTGGCGGACTATGTCATCGAGCGCAGCCTGGCGCGGCGCCAGCGGGTCATCTACACCGCGCCCGTCAAGGCGCTCAGCAACCAGAAGTTCCGCGACTTCAGCGCGCGCCACGGTGACGCGGTGGGGATCATGACGGGCGACGTCACCATCAATCCGACGGCCCCGCTCGTCATCATGACGACCGAGATTTACCGCAACACGCTCCTCGAAGACACGGGACGGCTGGCGTCCTACGCCTGGATCATCTTCGATGAGGTCCACTACCTGGATGACCCGGAGCGCGGCACGGTCTGGGAGGAGGCCATCCTCTTCACGCCGCCCCACATCAACCTGCTTGCCTTAAGCGCCACCGTGCCCAACGTCGCGGAGCTGGCGGACTGGATCCGCGCGGTCCACCGGCGGCCGGTCGAGGTCGTGGAGGAAGACCGGCGTCCGGTGCCGCTGACCGTCCTCTTCCAGTGCCAGAACGCGATCTTCGACAACCCGCAGCAGCTCAAGGCGCGCGGCTACCTGAATCAGGAGAACTGGCGCTTCATGCGGCACCGCCGCGCGACCGGCCACCGGTTTGCCGTGCATCCGAACCGGCTGGACCGGCTCATCCGCGACCTGGCCGAGCAGGACCGGCTGCCGTGCATCTTCTTCACCTTCGGACGGCGGCGCACCGAGGAGATCGCCTGGGAGCTGTCCCGGTGCTCGCTCCTTAAGCCGGAGGAGCGCGCGAAGCTGGGGGCCTTGTTCGAGGAGCTGTGCGCGCGCTACCAGATCACGCACGACCGCAGTGTGACGGCGCTGCGGCGGTTCCTCGACGCCGGCGTCGGGTTCCACCACGCCGGCATGATGCCGACGGTCAAGGAGGTCCTCGAGCGCTGCTTCACGAGCCGCCTCATGAAGGTGATCGTGACTACCGAGACGTTCGCGCTGGGGGTCAACATGCCCGCGCGCAGCGTCGTGCTCGATACGCTCACGAAGCGCGGCGACAACGGCTTCGCACTGCTCCGGCGACGCGATTTCCTGCAGATGGCGGGGCGGGCCGGCCGCCGCGGGATGGACGCTGAGGGGTTTGTGTACGTCCGGGTCAATCCGATGCACGTCACCTATCCGGAGGTGCTGCATCTCCTCCAGGCGAATCCGGAGCCGGTGCGCAGCCGGTTCAACACCGCGTATGCGACGCTGCTGAACCTCTACCGGCGCCACGGCCGCGGCCTGCTGGATATTTTTCCGAAGACGCTCTACTACGCGCAGACCAGCGGCGCGCGCCGGCAGCAGGGCTTGTCGCTCATGGAGCGCAAGCTCGATCTCCTGATGTCGCTGGGCTACGTCACGCGGACAGGACTCACGCCCAAAGGCGAGTTCGGCTCCTGGGTGTACGGCTATGAGCTCCTGCTCACGGAGCTCTACACGCGCGATCGGCTGACCCCGCTGGATGCGGTCTCGCTCGCCGTCCTGTTGGTCTCGCTCGTCTATGAGCCGCGCCCGCGCGCCGGATGCGCCAAGCCGCATCACCTGAGCAAGCGGCTAGGCGAGCTGTGCCGCGAGCCGCTCGCGCGCATTCATAAAGAGGAAGCGCGCTGTACGATCAGCCCGCGCACCAAAGCGCCGGCCTACCACCTCTCGCACGCGATGGAGGCCTGGATGGCCCAGGCGCCCTTCGAGCGGATCACGCAGCTGTGCGACGTGGATGAGGGGGAGCTGGTGCGCTACTTCCGGATGTCGGTGCAGCTCCTGCGGCAGCTGGCCGAGATGCCGGTGAATGATCCGGCGCTGCGCGCGACCGCCGAGCAGGCGAGGCGCCGCATTAACCGGGACGTGATCGATGCGGAAGCCCAGCTGCGCCTGGGATAGTTCCGGGGTCAGACACCACGCCGCTGCCGGTGTCTGGCACTTTTCCAAGGGCGGGCTCTTCTCCAGCGAGAAAAAGTGCCTGACACCGGGACTGGCGCGACTGGCGTGGTGTCAGACCCCGGCGCTGCTCTTCGTGCTGGCTGGATGCGCCGTGCCCCAGTACGCCGTCCGCCCCACACCGGTGCCGGAAGAGTCGCCCGGGGCGCTGGAAATCGAGCGGACCATCAGCGCGGTGCAGGCGGAGGAGTTCGCGCAACAGGGGGCGCGCCCGGTTGGCGCGACGGAGCGGGTCGGGGGCTTCGTGGTCCAGCGGGTCGTCGACCGGCTCAGCCGCGTCACCGAGCGGCCCGCCCTGCGCTACCGCGCCTACCTCTATCGCGACCAGGATCCCAATGCGGCCGCGCTGGCGGACGGACGCATCTACCTCTCCACCGGCCTGCTGTCCTACCTGGCCAGCCGCAGCCCGTCGACTCCGCTCAGGGCCGAGAACGAGCTGGCCTTCATCCTGGGCCATGAGCTCGCGCACACCGTGGCACAGCACCTCGTCAAGCGCTACCGCGCGCTCCAACAGCAGGAGCTCATCTTCGCCGTCGCCGCCGCGGGTGCTGCGGCCATCACGCGCGGCGGCAGCGAGACGGCCTCACGCGTAGCACTCCAAGCCGTGTCGCTGGCGCGTGAGGCGGTGAACAGCACGTACAGCCAGCAGGATGAGCTGGAAGCGGACCAGCTCGGCATCCAGTACGTGATCCGGGCCGGCTATGATCCGTCGGTGGCGCTCGATTTGCTGACGGACTTCGCGCGGTTCGACAACCCCTGGCCGTTCCTGCGCACCCACCCCTACATCCTCACGCGCCGCGAATACCTGGCGCGCTATCTCGCCGACACGGGCCGCCTGCCGTCCTCGGCGGGCGCACAACCGGTAGAGCATGCGGAGACGACGAGGGCGGCGGTGAGAGATGAGCGTGCGGAACAGACGAAACGCTTGCAGGATGCCCAGCGGCTCTATCCGCCGAGTTCGGTCAGCTGGACGAACCTCCAGCGCCAGATCGACGCCCTGGAAGCGGACGGCCGATATCCGGTGGTGCCTTAAGTTGGTGTGATTTCGCAGATGTTGGAACGATTTCGCCGATACAACCGTATCTGCGCAATCATCTCACAATCGGCGAAATCCAAATTCAGCATTCCCCAATATCAGATACCCTTTTGAAGATGGTCTCTGATATCGGAAGGGGTCAGGAGTTTAAGAGCTTAGCGAGGCGCTGTTCGAGCTCGGTGGCCTTTCCCGGCTCCGTTCCCTGGGTGACGGAGCCCTGCCAGACGCCAGCGAGGCGGCCCTGCCGGTCGATGAGGAAGTAGGCGGGCACACCGCGCGTCTCGTAGAGGGCCGGCAGGCCGGACGCGTCGGTGGCGGAAATGACGGGGAATAGGACCGATTCGCGGCTGACGAACTCCTTGAGCTTCGCCACGTCCTCATCAATGCTCACCGTCACGATGCGCAGCCCCTTCCCGTCATGCTGCGTGAAGAGCTGCTTCATGAGGGACAGGTCCTTCCGGCAGTAGGGGCACCAGCTCGCCCAGAACTGCAGCAGCGTGACCTGGCCCTTCCCGTCCTCGAGGGCGCGCGCCACGCCAGCGAGGTCCGTCGCGCGGAAGGCCGGCGCAAGCACCCCTTCGACAAGCGGCGGGGGAAGCGGCTGGCCGTCCACCGTCGCCACCGCCGTGCGGGGCACCTGGACGATGAGGCTCTCAGGGCTCCGGTCCAACACGTCGGCGGAGAGCTCGGTGCCGTCCGTCAGCGTAATCCGCTCCGCTGAAGCCTGCCTCCCGCCGGCGACTCCCACCAGGCAGACCGCCGCGATCATGGAGCCCCACCCGGTGTTCAGCCGCGCCCTGCTCATGGCTCCCTCCTCAGCCGCGCATGCCATCCGTTTCGAGACACACGAACACCGTGCAAGTATAGCATGACACCACAGAAACACAGAAATCCCTGTGGCCTCTGTGGTGTCACGAAAGCGTCGGGATGAGTTTCAGCTCTTGGCGGGGACCGACGCGACCGCCTGCCGGAGCTGTTCCAGGAACTGGGACGCGTCGAGGCCGTGGTGCCAGGCGATCTCGTCCACGCTGTCGTAGCCTTCCTGCAGGCGGTCGATGTGCAGCCGCTCGAAGAGCGGCACCGTCTGGGGAAACCGCTGGAGAATCTCGTTGGCGCTCATGGAGCTCTCGATCGCCTCCGCGTCCCGCTCGCGCGGCGCGCCGTCGACGGGCGAGGGCTCGGCATGATCGAGGAACTCGAAGACCGTGCGCTCCTGCTCATCCATCTGCGCCTCGAGCCGATCGATCACCTCCGAGAGCCGCGTGACGACCGCCGACAGCGACGCGCGCATGCCGCCGAGCAGCAACTCGTTGACGCCGCGCAGGAGGTGCTGGACATCCGCATGATCCCTTCCGGGCGACACCCTGGAGCCGGCGGGCAGGCGCTGATTGTACAGCTCCAGCGCGCGCGCCTCGCGCCGGGCATGGTCGGAGAGCAGATGCTGAAGCGAGAAGCTCATCTCCCGCAGGACAAACCGGACCTCCGGCGCCACCTGGAGGGCGGAGCCGAGGATGGTCAGCTTCTTCCGCAAGAGCTCGTGGTCCTGGCGGATGGCCCGAGTCGCGTCCATGTTCATCTCCCTCCGTCTGTGGCCGGCCCGCACACGAGGCATGACGACGAGATGCGATCCTGATGGGCACGCGTCTGGACAGCAGGGGCGGTGGTGCGGAGAGACATCCGGCCTCCGAGTTCGGGTGGCACGACGGCGTTCGGAAGCAGCGAAGGAGAAACCCTATGGGAAGCCTATCAGGCGAGTCGCGGCCTGTCAACTCGAAAAACAGTCCGTGTCAACGCCCAATAGAAATGTCCTCTTTTTGGCTCAGTAGAACTGTCCTGTTTTGAGCGAGCGCCAACCGTCGCCACGGATGCTCCACCGCCGGCGGGCGACGGCGCTGGGACCCCCTGGGCGCGTGCCGCCGTGGCAGGACGAGCGGGCGCTCCCGGACTTCGCGATACCGCAGCACCCGGGCGCCGTCGAGCAGGTACAGCTTCCCGTTCAGCCGCTCCTCGACCTGCAGGGTCTTCGGGCGCTGATGCGGCCACCGGCCGTCGAGCAGGTAGAGCTTGGTCGCATGCCGCAGGGTGTTATCGTGCCGCAGCGCGTGGGTCGCTCGAATCGCGAGGACCCGGCTCAGGACGGCCTGGGGTGGCGCCGGCCGATGGAGGTTCACCGGGCGCTGCGGCAGCCGGCTAAACCGGCGATTGTACCGGGGTAGGTAGGCCTCCAAGAAGCCATTGGCCGCCTCGCGCGTCGTGACCTGCGCGAGCCGCATCTCCTTGATCACCCGGTCCTGGAACGTCCGAAAGAGCCGCTCCACCCGGCCCTTGGCCTGCGGGGAGTACGCCGGGATGAGCGTGACGCCGAGCGCGGTGACCGCCCGCTCGAACTGGCTCTGCGGCCGGGGGCGACCGGCCAGCTCATCCTCGATGGTGCGCTTGCCCGGGGAGCGGTAGGTCATGTGGCGATCCGCGTAGAGGCTCTGCGGCAGCCCGTAGCGTCGGACATAGCGCGCGAAGCTGTCCAGCGCCGGGAGGGTCCCCTCGTAGTCATAGAAGCGCGCAAACACCCGACTGGTCGCATCGTCGATGTAGGCCATGAGGACCAGGCGCGGCCCGCGGCCTTCCAGCCAATCATGGTGGGAACCGTCCATCTGGAGCATCTCCCCCCACGCCGCCTTGCGTTCCCGCCAGCGGTGCGGCGCCCGACCGTGCCGCTGTCGGGACCAGAGCCCGGCGGCGCCCAACCAGCGGCGGACGGTCTCACGGCCCACCCGGATGTGGTCGCGCTCCGCGAGCTTCTCCTGCGTCAGCGTTGGCCCGAAGCCCCGATACGTCGTCTGCCAGAGGCGCAGCACCCGCTGCTGCAGTGCCGCGGGATGTCGGCGGTTCGACGGCTGTCCCCGCAGCTGGTGGATGATCCCACGGGGGCCCACTGCTCGCACCCGACGTACCAGCCGCTTGATCTGGCGTACCGAACACGACAACAGCGCCGCGGCCGGGCGTTGCCGCAGCTGGTGTTCGAGCACTTGCTGGACGATATAGAGCCGCTTCGCCTCTTGTGCCGTCATCGCGAGAACCTCCTGTCGCATCGTGACCTCCTGGTGAGACCACGATGGTAGGGGACAGTTCTATT
>Ga0155207_103_pt1 | contig 11578 bp, 11 predicted proteins | sample RifCSPhighO2_02_FD_106175 | JGI IMG/M metagenome (GOLD analysis project Ga0155207, IMG submission 106175) | Omnitrophica WOR_2 bacterium RIFCSPHIGHO2_02_FULL_67_20
ATCCGGCACACCGGCCGTGCCATCCCGGCGCACGTTACCGGTGCGGTACTCCTGCTCGCCGCCGCCGCGTGGGCCGCGGCCCGCGCCTGGCGCCGGCGGCACCGCGCGAGCGCGGTATGGGGCGCGGCCGGCCGGCTCCTGCTCCTGCTCCTCGGCCAGCTCGCCCTTGGCGTATCCGTCTTCTTCCACCGCGGCTCGCTGCCGCTGCGGACCGGCCACGTGCTCATCGGCTCACTCGTGCTGGCCCAGGCGGTCCTGCTGGCATGGGAAGCCGCCCGCGCGTTCCGGGCGGCGCCGGAGCGCTGCGCGTGGCGGGAATGGCTGCGCATTGGTGCGGAGCTGACGAAAGCGCGCCTCACGCTGCTCGTCCTGTTGACGACCGCGGTCGGCTACTGGCTCGCGATGCGCGCGCCGGAGGAGCTCGGCGGGCTGCTCCCGGTCTGCCTCGGGACGGCGCTCGTCGTGGGCGGCGCCAACGCGTTCAACCAGTGGCTGGAGCGCGGGCCGGACGCGCGCATGCAGCGCACGAAGTCCCGCCCGATTCCGTCCGGGCAGCTCGCTCCTGAGGCGGCCTTCCGCATCGGTCTGCTGCTGTCGGTCGCGGGAATCGTCATGCTTGCCGCCACGGTCAATGTGCTGAGCGCCGTCGTGGCGGCCGCGAGCTGGGCGAGCTACGTCCTCGTCTACACCCCGCTCAAGCGCGTCACGCCGCTGTGCACGCTCGTCGGCGCAGTACCCGGCGCCCTGCCGCCGGTCATCGGCTGGGCCGGGGCGAGGAACAGCCTGGCGCCTGAGGCGTGGGCGCTCTTCGCGATCCTGTTTCTCTGGCAGCTGCCCCATTTCCTAGCGATTGCGGTCCTGCATCGTGAGGACTACGCGCGGGCGGGCTTCCCGATGCTGCCGCTCATCGAGCCGGACGGCCTGATGACCGCCCGCCAGACGCTGCTCTATGGGCTTGCCCTCGTCCCCATCAGCCTGGTGCCCTCGGTGGTCGGGCTCTCCGGCGCCGTCTCTTTCTATGGCGCGCTCCTCCTCAGCGGCGCCTTCCTGGCCGTGGTTGTGCGCGCGGCCTGGCTGCGCTCGCCGCAGAGCGCGCGCTCGCTTTTTCTGGCTTCTCTCCTCTATCTGCCGGCGCTGCTGTCCCTGCTCGCTCTGGACCGCGCCCCCCTGTAATGTCGCGCACCGGCCTGGCCCGCCTGACCGCCTTCGCCGGCATCGCCCTGTTCGCCTGGGCCGCCGCCGCCCGGCGGGCACCGCCGGTCGACCTCGGCCCGGTGCCGGACTTTACCCTGACGGATGAGGCGGGACGGACGGTCACGCGCGCGTCGCTGGCGGGTTCGGTGTGGATCGCCGACTTCATCTTCACCCGCTGCGCGGGGCAGTGCCCGCTGATGTCCTCGCAGATGGCGTTGCTCCAACGGGCTTTTGCGCGCGTGCCGGGCGTCCAGCTCGTGTCATTCACCGTCGACCCGGAGCACGACGCGCCACCGGTGCTCGCCGCGTACGCGGCGCACTACAAGGCGCAGGCGGGCCGATGGCGGTTCCTCACCGGCAGCCGCGAGGCGGTATGGCGCCTGGCCCGCGAGGGGTTCCAGCTCGGCGTGGGCGAGGACGGGACGGCGGAGGAGCCGATCACCCACAGCGTCCGGCTCGTGCTGGTTGATCGGGCAGGGCGGATCCGCGGCTATTACGACGCGACGGACGCGGCGGCCGTGCAACGGCTGCGCGGAGACGTCCGCCGTCTCCTCGGACCGCACCCATGAGCGGTATCTGGCCGGCGTTCAACGCCTCGCTCAACGCGGCGAGCGCGCTCCTGCTCACGCTGGGATTCGTGAGCATCCGGCGCCGCCGTCCCCGTGAGCACGCGGCGCTGATGCTGACGGCCTGCGCGGTGTCGCTGGCGTTTCTCGTCTCGTATCTGGCGTACCACGCGCGGGTGGGGTCGGTGCGGTTCGCCGGCGCCGGCTGGATCCGTCCGGTCTATTTCGCGGTCCTGCTCAGCCACACCGTGCTGGCCGTCGCCGTCGTCCCGCTCGTGGCGCGCGCGCTCGTCCTGGCATTCCAGAAACGGCTCGACGCGCACCGCGCGCTGGCGCGCTGGACGCTTCCCCTGTGGCTCTATGTCAGCGTGACGGGGGTGGTCGTGTACTGGATGCTGTACCGTCTTCCACAATGAACGGTATTTTTGATTTTGGATTTTGGATTTTAGATTGCCGCACTAATCCAAAATCAAAAATCCAAAATCTAAAATCGGCCGCAGCTAGTTTCTCATTCTTGTTGATGGTGCTATGCATGGTCTTCACCATGCCGGCGGTAGCCCTCGCGTGTCCCGGCTGCAAGGAAGCCTTGTTCGAGCCCGGGAAACTCTCAGAGAACCTCGCGACGGCGCGCAGCTATGCGCTGAGCATCATGCTGATGCTGGCGGTCCCGGTCGCGCTCCTCGGGACGATCACCACGCTCGTCGTCCGCGCCCGGCGTCGGCATTGACACCCCCGGGCTTTCACGTTAGACTGGCGTCGTCTTCTCACCCCCCGCTCACAGGAGGCACGCGATGAGACGAATGGGAACGGCAGTGCTGGTGGCTGCGGCGATGCTCGTCGGCACGCAGCCGGCGTGGGCCGCGCGCACCAAGATCCACGAGGCGGCGGAATCGGAGCGCTACGGCCGGAAGTTCGGCGGCATGATCGGGCGCGGTGCCTTGAACCTGTTGACGAGCCCGGTGGATCTCCTCGCCAACGTCGTGAACGAGACGAAATCTGGCCCGCCCTTCGTGGGCACCATGACCGGGCTCGGCAAAGGGGTCGGCTGCGGGATTCTGCGGCTCGGCTCGGGCGCTGCGGACCTCGTCACCTTCTGGGTGCCGGGCTTCAACGGCTTCCCGGTGTCGGACCAGTACGGCAACTGCCTGGCGCCGCGAGAGGCCGCCGCGGTCGAGGAGCTGCCGGCCGGGTACGCCCAGCCCGTTTCTGCCTGGGAAGTGCCGACGACCGAGCCGGGTGCCGCGCAGCCGCCGGCCGAACCGGCGCCGAAGCGGACCTGGAAAAAGTAAGCCGGCCCGCAGTTTCAACTCAGCCGCCACAGGCTCCAGGCCGACACCGTCAGCCTGGAGCTTTTTGGTGGTATCTCAAGTTGGCGTGATTCCGCAGATTTTGGGCAGATTTCGCAGATGGCGTATCTGCGAAATCATTCCATAATCTGCGAAATCTCCACATTAAAGACAGCGCCAGCTTTTGGCTTGTGACGCCGATGGCCGACACGTATCTTACGAAGGAAGGGCTCGCCAGGCTTCAGGCCGAGTACACATCGCTGCTCTCACAGAAGCGGGAGGTGACCGAGGAGGTCAGCAAGGCCGCCGCGATGGGCGATCTGCGCGAGAACGCCGAATACCACGCGGCGCGCGAGCGGCTCCAGCACGTGTCGCGGCGGCTCGCCGAGCTGGACGCGAAGCTGTGCCGTGTCCGGCTCATCGACGACCTCGAGGTGAAGGCGGGCGAGGCGCGCGTGGGCGTGACCGTGACGCTGGAGGACCAGCAGACGAAGGAGCGGTTTGTCTACGTCCTCGTCGGCCCGGAGGAGGCTGATCCGTCCAACGGCAAGCTCTCCCTCGCCTCGCCGCTCGGCAAAAGCCTCCTGGGGAAGAAACAAGGCGACACGTTCACGCTCGTCCTGCCGAACGTGAGCGTGCCGTACAAAGTTGTCAACGTTGAACGTTCCTAATGAACGAGCCGCTCTCCCAGCGCAAGTGCAAGCCCTGTGAGGGCGGTGTCACGCCATTTCCGCCGAGCGCGGCCCAGATGCTGCTGCGCGACGTGGCGGGCTGGGAGTTGGTGGAGGGCAAGGCGATCCGGAAGACCGTGAAGTGCAAGGACTTCCTCGACGCGGTCGGCCTCATCCAGCGCATCGCACCCGTCGCCGAGGCGGAGGACCACCACCCGGATCTGCACCTGACCCGCTATCGGATGCTGACGATCGAGCTCTCAACGCACGCGATCGGCGGCCTGTCGGAGAACGACTTCATCCTCGCGGCCAAGATTGACGAACTGCTTCCACGTTCGTGAAACGTGTTACGTGTAACGTGTAACGTGAAGGCGTCATCTAACGTTCTGACGTGACACGTTCCACGTTCCACGTTACACGAATGTAGTGACAGAGGTGCGTAGATGGCCTTGACCCCCTCAACGATGCTGGAGCTCGGCACGAAGGCGCCGGAGTTCCGGCTGCCGGACGTCGTGTCGGGCAAGACGATCTCGCTCTCGACGTTCGCCGGGAAGCAGGTACTCCTCGTCATGTTCATCTGCCGGCACTGCCCGTACGTGGTGCACGTGCGCCAGGAGCTGGCGCGGCTGGGCAGAGATTACGCGAAGCAGAGCGTGGGGATCGTCGCGATCAGCGCGAACGACGCGGCGGGCCATCCGGACGACGCGCCGGCGAAGCTCTCGGAGATGGCGAAGGAGCTGGGCTTCGCGTTCCCGTTCTGCCACGACGAGAGCCAGGCGGTCGCCAAGGCCTACACCGCCGCCTGCACGCCCGACTTCTTCCTCTTCGATGCCGGCCGCGCGCTGGCGTATCGCGGCCAGCTCGACGAGGCTCGTCCGGGCAATGGGAAGCCGCTGAACGGAACAGACCTGCGGGCGGCGATTGACGCGGTGCTCGCCGGCAAGGCCGTGAGCCCGGACCAGAAGCCGAGCATCGGCTGCAACATCAAGTGGAAGAAGGGGAACGAGCCGGCGTACTACGGGTAAATATATTGGTGATTACACAGATTCTCAGGGAAGCACTTCCCCGAAATGCAGATTACGCAGATAGAGCGCTTTTATCTGCGTAATCTGTTTTTTGGCTTGCGGTTGACCGGCGAATCTGCGTAATCCCCGCCTAGCTCTTAGCACCTCTCTAGAGCAGCACCAGGGCCAGCAGGCTGCTGAGTGCTAGCACGGCCAGCCCAGACGCCGCCGCACTCCGGAACGACCCCCGCCCCACCGCCAGCACGATTCCCGCCTTGAAGACCGTGTTCGACAGCACCCCGATGGCGAGCGCCTTCGCCGCCGTCGAGGAGAGCGCCGCCCCACCCCCCAGCTTCACCATCGAATAGGTCAGCGCGTCCACGTCGGTCAGCCCCAGCACCGCCGCCGAGGTCAGCGTGCCGGAGGAGCCGAACCGAGTCCCCATCCATCCCATGATGGAGAGCACGACCTGGAACGCCAGCGCCATCTGGATGGCCGCACCCAGGCGCAGCGGGTTGCGGGGGATCGGCGCCTTGATCGTCTTGGGGTCGTTGCGACGCCACGCGAGGCCCGCCGCGACCAGCCCGGCGGCGAAGGGCGGCAGCAGGTAGCGCGCCGCCGCGACGCCCACCGCGGGATTGAGCGCGGCGATGAGGATCAGGACCCGCAGCGGCAGGACGGTGCAGGCGGCGATGACGCCGATGCCGAGGACCCGGCCGAGGTGGAGCGACTGGCGGCTCTCGCGGGAAAAGTTGAGCGTGACCGCCGTCGAGGACACGAGGCCCCCCAGCAGGCCGACCAGCCCGTAGCCCCGGTGCAGCCCCACGACGCGCAGCGCGAGGAAGCTCACGAAGCTTAAGCCCGAGAAGACCAGCACGAGCGCCCACAGCTCCTGCGGCCGCATGCCGGGCGGAGGACCGAACGGTCCCCGGGGCAAGAGCGGGAAGATGACGAGCGCTAAGACGGCGAAGCGGACCGCGGCCAGGAGCTCGTGGGAGCGGATGCGCTCGACGAAGGTATGGAACAGGCTCTTCTGCACGAGGACGAGTGTCGTGATGGCGAAGAGCGCGCTGGCGATGGTCAACCGCCCCATGCCGGCCAGCGCCCCGCCCGCGAGCACGATCAGCGCCGCCACCTCGGTGGTGCCGCCCACATCGCCGCCGCGCGAGGTGATCGCGTAGGCGACGACAATGAGCAGGGAGCCGGCGACGAAGAGCATCGCACCCGCCGCGCCTGGTCCTGAGCGCACGAGCTCAGCACCTAGCGCTCCGACCAGCCCGAGGAGCAGGAAGGTGCGGATGCCGGCGAAGTGGGGCGTGTGCCGCCCGCGCTTGACCGACCACTCCCGCTCGATGCCGACCGCGAGCCCCCCAAGTGCGGCCACGGCGAACCGGACGGCCACCTCGAGCGTGTCACTCGTCATCTGCGTCATCACGGATGTCCGCTCAGTCTGAGCACCAGGCATTTCGCCGACCCGCCCGCCTTCAAAAACTCCGAGAGGTCGACGGCGTGCGCCTCGAAGCGACGGTGGCTCATCCGCCGGCGGAGCGCCGCCGATGCGCCGGCCTGCATCACGACGGCGCGTCCGATCGGGATCGCGTTGCAGGCGAAGCGCGCCGCATCCGCTTCCGAGACGTCGACCAGATGCGGGACCAGCCGCTCCAGCACCCGCCGGCCGTAGCGGTCAAACGCCTGCGGGAACCAGAGCGCCGTGTCCGCGTCGAGCGGGCAGAAGCAGGTATCGAGGTGGTAGAAGCGCCGGTCAGAGAGCTCCACGGGCAGCACCTCCCGCCCCAGCAGGCGGGCGAGCTCCTCGTGGATCGGCGCCTCCGACCGGAACCGGAAACCGAAGACGAGCGTCTCGTCCACCCACAGCGCGTCGCCCTCCCCTTCAAAGTGGTATCGCGGGTTGAGGTGGACGACGCGGAAGCCCGAACGCTTGAAGTAGCGCTCGATGACCGGCTCCTCCCGCTCCCGCTCTGGGTGCCGGAAGTTGCTGCGGATGATGGTCCGCCCGTGCACCAGGCCGGCGTTGGCGGTGAAGACGAGGTCCGGCACGCCGCGCTGAGGCGGCAGGCACCGCACGCGCACGCCCAGCCGGCGCGTGAGGAGGGAGTAGAGCCGCTCCCACTGGAGCCGGGCGCGCGCGCCGTCGACCTGCCGCTTGAGGCTCATCCAGGGGTTGATCTCATAGGCGATCGTGTAGTAGGTGGGGCGGCACATCAAAAATGAATGCGGAATGGGGAATGCGGAATGCGGAATGGGCATCCACAGTTAGAGGTGGAGGGCGCGGGTGAGCTCGCGGAGGAACGATTCGGTGTCGGAGACGATGCCGATGCCCTGGAACGTGCCGCGGTCAGCGAGCTTCGTCACGACGGCGGGGTTGATGTCTACACAGACAGTCTTTACCGTCGCCGGCAGCAGATTGCCCGTCGCGATGGCGTGCAGCGTCGAGGCGAGCATGAGTGAGAGGCCCGTGCCCTCGACGTGCCGCCGCATCGCCTCCTGCGCCTTGAGCGTGTCGGTGATGACGTCCGGCAGCGGCCCGTCGTCCCGGATCGAGCCGGAGAGCACGAACGGCACCCCCCGCGCCACACACGCGTGCATGATGCCCCGCTTGAGGACGCCCCGCCGGACCGCCCGGCGGATGCCGCCGAGCGCTCTGATGGTGTTGATGGCCCGCATGTGGTGGTCGTGGCCGTCCTTCACCGCGACCCCGCGGTCGAGCCGCACGCCCAGCGAGGTGCCGTAGAGCGCCGACTCGATGTCATGGGTCGCGAGGCCGTTGCCGGCAAACAGGATCTGGACGAAGCCGCCCCGGATGAGCCGCTCAAGGTGCGGCCCGCTGCCGGTGTGGACGACCGCCGGGCCGGCGACGACGAGGATCTTCTGCCCGGCGCGCCGGATGGCGCGCATCTCGGCGGCGAGCCGCTGGATGAGCTGGAGCTTGGGTTTTTCCGACGAGACAGCACTCCCCATGAACTGGAACACCTCGGGTTGGCGCGTCCGCTCCAGCGGCGTGACCTTGACCCCTTCGGCGCCGCAGACGACCCACTGGCCCTTCCGGACGCCGGCCAGCGGCGCGCAGCGGGCCTGGCCGGTGTCCGGCTGGACGACGATCCCGCAGTCCATCTCGATGCGCCGGACCTTCCGCCAGCGGCCGCGGAACCGGATCTCGGTGGGAAGGTTGGTGGTGGAGTAGAAGGCCGCGGGGAAGACCCCCTCCTTGGGGGCGCGGGCAAGCCGCACGTCGTGGAGATGGAGCGGGGCAGCGCCCAGCCGCGCGATGCGCTTGAGGATCTGCTCGAGCCGGCGGGCGGACTCGGCCTGCACGCGCAGCCGCGCCATCGAGGTGTCCGTCTTGCGCTTGCCGATGGCGACGTCGAGGATCTCAAAGGTGCCGTTGAGGTCCATGATCTCATCCAGCACCTTCGGCAGGATCAGCGAATCGATGATGTGCCCGCGGACCTGCACGATCTCGGACGGCATGGCGCCAGTATACCACGGGAGCGGGTCCCAGTCGGGCGGATGCTTCGCCGGGCCGCTCATCAAAGCGGACCGGCGAAGCATCCGCCTGACCACCCACTCCCTGCGAGTGGGAGAGTCAGACGTCGGGGGCTTGAACACCGGGGTAACCACCGGGGTAACAGTTACCGGGGAAGCTGTTACCGCGGAAGCGGCTTGCCGAACAGATCGGCGCGCCTGGCTCTCCATGTTGACTGTATGGCGCGCGACCGACACTTGCTATACTAAGACGCAATGGCCGCGCCGTGCCCAGACCGGTTTGATCTCGACGCGCTCGAAGCGCGGACCCAGGCGCTGGGCCGCGAGCTGTTCGACGCGGCGAGGCGCCATTCCGCCCACCTCTCCGCCCTGAACCGCTGGACCGCCCAGGTCCTCGCCTGGTGCCTCTCCGATGCGGCGCTGAAGGCCGGCCTGCTGCGGTTCATCGACGTGCTGCCCAGCCTCCGCACGCCCCGCGAGATCGCCCGCCACCTGCGCGAGACGCTGCCCGCAGACGTCCGGCTGCCGGCGGTACTGCGGCTCGGCTCCGAGATGGCGCGGCGAGGGCTCGTCACGCAGGGGGCGCTGGCCGCCGTGGTCCGTCAGCTTGTGGAACGGCTGGCCCGGCAGTTCATCGCCGAGCACGAGCCCGAGGCGGTGGCCCGGGTGGTGCAGGATCTCGCGGCGCGCGGGGCGACGTGCAGCCTCGACATCCTCGGCGAGCAGGTCCTGACCGAACCCGAGGCGGACCGCTACGTCGAGCGCTGCGGCAGGCTCCTGCGCCGGTGCGCGGAGGCCGTCGCCGAGCTCCCGGACTCGGCGCGCCCGAAGCTGTGCACGCCGCCCGTCAATCTCTCCGTGAAACCGTCTGCGCTGACGCCTCGCTTCGATCCCATCAGTCCGTCGGACAGCGTCGAGCGCGCCGCGCGGCGTCTGTCGCCGTTGCTGCGCGAGGCCGCCGAGCGGAGTGCTGCCGTCAACCTGGACATGGAGCGGTATGAGCTGCGCGACCTGACGGTAGCACTCGCGCAGCGCCTCCTGGCGCATCCGGACGCCGCTCACGCAGTGTCGCTCGGCGTCGTGGTGCAGGCCTACCTGCGGGACGCGGAGGAGAGCGTGGAAGCGCTGCTCGCATGGCTGGCGGCCCATCAGCAGACGCTCATCGTCCGCCTCGTCAAGGGGGCGTACTGGGATTCCGAGGTGGCGTGGGCGGCCCAGCGCCACTGGCCTGCACCGGTCCATCAGCACAAGGCGCAGACCGACCGGGCGTTCGAACGGCTCACCCGCCGGCTGCTCGGGGCCCATCCGCTTGTGACGACCGCGGTGGCGTCGCACAACGTGCGCTCCATCGCCCACGCGATGGCCGTCGCCGAGTCGCTCGGACTGGCCAAGCACCAGCTTGAGTTCCAGTTCCTGTATGGCATGGGGGATGCGCTCCAGGACGCGGTCGTCTCACAGGGCTACCCCGTGCGCGTCTACACGCCCGTCGGCGCGCTCATCCCCGGCATGGCGTACCTGGTGCGGCGCGTCCTGGAGAACACGGCGAACGAATCGTTTCTGCGGCAGGATTTTTTCGGGGGACGCCGGCCCGACGAGCTGCTGGTACCGCCCGAGGAAGCCGCCGTGTCGTCGCTAGCGCCCGAGCCGGCACCTCCCGGGCTCGCCGGGTTCCGCGGCGAGCCGCTGCGCGACTTCGCGCGCGTGGAGGTCCGCGGCCGGATGAGCGCCGCACTCGCCTCGGTGCGGGCTGCGCTCGGCCGGGAGTACCCGTTGCTCATCGGTGCTACTGCGGCGCGCACGCCCGCCGTCTTGACCGTCCGCAATCCCGCCGACCCCGAGCAGGTCGTCGGACGCGCGGCCGCGGCCGGGCCGGAAGAGGTGGACCAGGCGGTGCGCCTCGCCGCGGAGGCACAGCCCCGCTGGGCGGCCACGCCCGTGCGCGAGCGGGTCGAGTGCCTGGAGCGCGCAGCACAGCTGATCCGCGAGCGGCGCCACGAGCTGGCGGCCTGGACCGTATTCGAGGCGGGGAAGACCTGGCGGGAGGCGGACGTCGAAATCGTCGAAGCGATCGAGTATCTCGACTATTACGGCCGGCTCATGCGCGACCTCGACGGCGGCCGCCCACTCCTCCAGCTGCCCGGCGAGCGCAACAGCTACCGGTATGCGCCGCGGGGTGTGGCCGCGGTGATCGCGCCGTGGAACTTTCCCGCAGCACTCCTCACCGGCATGGCCTCGGCGGCGCTGGCCGGCGGCAACGCCGTCCTGCTCAAGCCGGCCGAGCAGACCCCGGTGATCGCAGCCCTCCTCGCCGCGATCCTGCGCGAAGCGGGCGTGCCGCCCGGCATCGCGCAGTACCTCCCCGGGACGGGCGACGAGGCCGGCGCGGCGCTCGCCCGCCACCCCGGCGTCCAGGCGCTCCTCTTCACCGGGTCGAAGGCGGTCGGGCTCTCGCTCGTCCGGACCTGCGCCGAGCTCGCCCCGGGCCAGCGGTTCGTCAAGCACCTGGTCGCGGAGATGGGCGGCAAGAACGCCATCATCGTCGATGCGGACGCCGACCTCGACGCGGCGGTCGCCGGCATCCTGCGCTCGGCCTTCTCCCACGCGGGGCAGAAGTGCTCCGCGGCCTCTCGGCTCATCGTCCACGCCGCCGTCCACGACCGGCTGGTCGAGCGCCTGGCGGAGGCGGCCGACCGGCTCGTGGTGGGCGACCCCGCCGACCCGGCCGTCGATGTCGGTCCGCTGATCGAGGACGCGGCCCGGCGGCGGCTCGAGGAGGCGGCCGCGCGCGCCGGCCGAGTGGCCAGCGTCGCGTATCGCTACCCGGAGGCGCGCCTGCCGCGGTCGGGCTGGTTCGTCGGGCCGACGATCGTCGCCAACGTGCCACTCGACGATCCGCTCGCGACCGAGGAGCTGTTCGGGCCGCTGGTGTGCGTCTTCCGGGCGGAGAGTTTTGAGCTGGCGCTGGAGCTGGCCAACGACTCCGACTATGCGCTGACCGGCGGCGTCTACTCGCGTTCGCCCTCGCACCTGGAACAGGCGGTCCGCGCCTTCGACGTCGGCAATCTGTACCTCAACCGGCCCATCACCGGCGCCATGGTCGGCCGGCAGCCCTTCGGCGGCCACCGCCTCTCTGGGCTGGGGACCAAAGCGGGCGGGCCGGACTACCTGCTTCAGCTCCTGATCCCGAAGACGGTCTGCGCGGATACGACGCGCCACGGGATTCCGTTGGACTAAGCCCAGTCCGTAGTCGGAAGTCCGTAGACCGTAGCTCCGGACTTCGGACTGTTTTTCGAGTGTAACCGCCCAATGATAATGTCCCCTTTGTGCCCAATAGAACTGTCCCCTACCATCGT
>Ga0155207_106_pt1 | contig 11567 bp, 11 predicted proteins | sample RifCSPhighO2_02_FD_106175 | JGI IMG/M metagenome (GOLD analysis project Ga0155207, IMG submission 106175) | Omnitrophica WOR_2 bacterium RIFCSPHIGHO2_02_FULL_67_20
CACGTCGATCGCCTCGCGGTCGGGTGCCGCATGCGTGCTGCCGGAGAAGCCGAGCAGGATGAGCGCTTGTTCCTTCTCCATCGTGCGCCAGATCTGCCGGACGTCCGTCGGCGGAGACTCCGGGAGACGGTCCGGCCACTCGGCGGCTTTGGCCGGATGAGCGCCGAACGACCGCTCCAGATGGCGCGCGATGGCGCGCTCATCGAAGTCGCCGAAGACTGCGACGACCATGTTGGAGGGGACCAGCCAGCGCCTGGCGAACTCGACGCACTGCCGGCGCGTCAAGCCGGGGATCGTCGAGCGCTCGCCCAGCGGGTTGAAGCGGTACGGGTGCGTGCCGAAGAGGCTCTGCCGGAGCAGCCGGCCGCCGACGTCGAAAATTTCGTCCTCCTGCGCCTTCAGCTGGTTGGTAATGAGCGCGCGCTGGATCGTCAGCTCCTCCTCGGGGAAGGCGTGCTGGGTCACGAGCTCGTCGACCAGCACCAGCCCCTGCTCCACATCCTTCGACAGGAGCTGCAGGACGACGCCGAAGCCGTCCCGTCCGCTGAAGGGCTCGAGCGAGCCGCCGAGCGACTCCACCTCCTCGGCGATCTGGGAGGCGTTCCGCCTGGCGGTGCCCTTGGTGAGCAGCTGGGCCACCAGGTTGGAGAGCCCCTGGGTGTTGTCGGTCTCCACGCGCACCCCGCCGCGGAACCCGACCGCGATCGCCGCGATGGGCAGCGACCGGTCCACGCCGATGAGCGCGGTCGCCTGGTTCGGCAGGACGGTCTTCGTCACGGCCATCCGCCCCGGAGCGGCGGTGGGTGCTGCGGCGGCCGCGGCCGTCGTCTGCGGCCGGATCAGCGCCCGCGTCATCCGGTTCGCATCCAGGATGCGCCGAGCGGCCGCCTGCACCTGCTCGCGCGTGACGCGCTGCACGCCGTCCACGTAGTGTCGGGAGAAGAGCGGGTCGCCGGTCGCACTGAGCGAATTGGCCAGGTCGCCCGCCTTGCCTTCGACCGTCTGGAGGCCGAAGAGGTAGTCGGCGCTCACCATCTGTTTCGCCTTCCGCAGCTCGGCATCGGTGACCCCGCGCGTCTTGACGTCCTCGATGACCGCCAGGACCGCCTGCACCGCTTCGTCCACCCGCTCGGGGTCGGCGCGCAGCTGCACCGCGAATACGCCGGGGTCGTACGGGGTATAGTTCCAGGCCGAGGCGGCATGCGCGAGCCGGCGCCGATGGACGAGCGTTTCGTAGAGCCGACAGCTATGCCCATTACCGAGGATGTTCGCGAGCACGTCGAGCGGATAGAGCTCCGGGTCGAAGAGCCTGACGGACGAGAAGCCGAGGAGCACGTACGCCGTCTGGACCGGCAGCTCCAGCGTCGCCTCCTTGGCGCTGGCCGCCGGCGGCTCCGCCGGGACGAGCTGCTGCCGGGGATCGGTCGTCCCGCGCGGCCAGGCGTCGAACAGTTCCCTGGCCAGCTTGGGAAACGCGTCGCCGTCCAGGTCGCCCGAGCAGGCGATCGTGATGTTCTGCGGCTGGTACTGCGCGGCGTAGAAGGCGGCCATGTCCCGGACGGCGAGCTGCTCGAGGAGCGGCTGGTAGCCCAGGATGGGATGGCGGTACGGGTGCTCGAGGTAGTGGCGGCTCCAGAAGAGCTGGTTGATGCGGCGGTCCGGGTCATCCAGATTCATCTGGATTTCCGAGATGACGACCGCCCGCTCTTTCTCGAACTCCTCCGGGGGGAAGACGGCGTGCTGGAGGATGTCCGCCAGCATCGCCAGCGCCTCCTTCAGGTAGCGGGACTCGACGAAGAGCGAGACTCCGGTGGCGTCGAAGGAGGTGAAGGCGTTGATCGTGCCGCCGTAGCGGCGGACCTCCTGGTCGATGGTGCCGGGCGCGCGGGAGGTTGTGCCCTTGAAGAGCATGTGCTCGATGAAATGGGTCATGCCGGTGCCGACGAACGGCCCTTCCCCGCGCAGGCCGCCCTTGATGCGCGCCTCGATGGCGACGAGCGGCTGGCGGTGGTCCTCCTCCCAGACCAGCTGCAGCCCGTTGCCGAGTTCAAGCTGGCGGACGGCAGTGCTTGGCTCTGCGGCGGTCGTGTCGGCGTGTGCGTTGGGCATGCGGGCGTTACCGGTGAAGGCGATACTGAGCGCCACCGCCAGAGAGCCGTAACCTAACGGCGCGAGGAGCGCGGCGACCCGGAACGCTGCGACGGGCCGCCGCCCTGCACGCTGACTGGTTGTGGACGGGTTGAGGCGAGGGGGGATGGGCACTCGAGGAACTACATGGAGCGGGCGCGTCGGCTGATGGCTTGCCGGAGCTCTCGGCGCTTGCGCTCGCTCGGCTTCTCATAATGCTTCTTCGCCTTGAGCGCCTTCAGCGTACCCTCGCGCTCCAGCATGCGCTTAAAGCGCCTCAGCGCCTTCTCGAGCGACTCATCGTCTCTGACTTCAACGCGTGGCATCGTGTGACCTCAAGGGAGAATTATAGGCTACCCGCACCGGACTGTCAACCAGGACGGGGTCTGCCCCCCTAGGAGCCGAGGAGGAACTCGAGCGGGACGACGATCGTTTTGCTCGGCTCGGAGGCCATGGAGGGGGGGAAGGCTGGGAACGGGGCGGCGGCCGTCACGATACGCGCCGCCGCCTCCTGAAGCTGCCCGGAGGGCGCCGACCGGTCGGAGACGATCCGCACGTCCTCCACCATGCCGGACGCCAGCAGTTGGAAGGACACGTACACCAACCCTCCGTCCGGCTCGCCTTCCAGCCAGGGTTGGCGGTTGGCGGTCTGCTGGATCTGGTCACGGAGGGCGCTGAAGTAGCTCAAGAGGATCGGGTCGCCGCGCGAGGCGTCCACGAGGTCGGTCAGGTCAACGACGGAGCCTCGCTCGGGCAAGAAGTCGTCCATGCTCTGGCCGGCCATCAGGGAGGGCCGGTCCGGAATGCGGATCTGCGTGCGTTCGCCGAGGCTGGCGGGCGCCGGGGAAGACACCACCTCGCGCTTGGCGCGGGCCAGCTCTTCCTGCAGGACGCGCAGCTCGTCCTGGACCGCTTCGACGTTGTACGTGACCTCGATGGGTTTGATGGTCCTGGGGAGGGTGAACCAGTTGAGCGAGAGCAGTTCGGCGAGCAGGAGGACGAGATGGATGCCGACCGAGACCCCGAACGCCAGCAGGAAAAGCTGCTCGCCGTCCAGCTTCGTCAGCCGCCTGAGCCACCCCGTCACGGCGAGATTCTCCATCCGTACTGTCCCACAAGGGGGACAAAGATGCACCCGGTGATCTCCAGGCGGCGGACCGCCCCTTGCCGTTTCTCCGCTTCGACCAGCGTCTGCGCGCTCGGCCCGCCGATCGGCAGGACCAGGCGTCCCCCCTCGGCCAGCTGCGCAAGGAGCGGCGGCGGGATGTCCGGCGACGCGGCGGTCACGATGATCGCGTCGTAGGGCGCATGCTCCGGCCAGCCCAGCGAGCCGTTGCCCGGCGTGAGGTGCACGTTCAAATAACCCAGTCCCTCGAGCCGCGTTTTCGCCGACGCCAGGAGTTCCGGCAGCCGCTCGACGGAGAAGACCTCCAGCGCCAGCTCCGCCAGGATGGCGGTCTGATACCCGGAGCCGGTGCCGATCTCCAGCACCCGCTCATGGCCCTGCAGCCGGAGCCGACTGGTCATCAGCGCGACCATGTAGGGCTGGCTGATGGTCTGCCCCTCTCCGATAGGGAGCGGCCGGTCGGCGTACGCCTCCCGCTCCAGCTCCTCCGGCACGAACCGGTGGCGCGGCACTTTCCGGAACGCGGCCAGCACCCGCGGGTCCGCGATCCCCCGGCTCTTGAGCTGGTCCTCCACCATGCGCGTCCGCTGGGCGTCGAACATTGCCGCCTTCAGCGCCCCGGCCTGAGACTGCGCACGAGCACGCCGACGAACCGCAGCGCGTCGCGCACCGGCCGGATGCGGCTCGGGTGGTTTTCATAGATGCTGCGCACCGGGACGGAGACGATCTTCCACTTGCGCCGGGATGCTCCGAGCAGGAGCTCCGTTTCGATCTCGTAGAACCGGCTCCGGAGGGGCACGCTTTCCAGCACCTCACGCCGGATGAACCGGAAGCCGCACTGGGAGTCCGGAATGGGCTGGCGGGCCAGCAGCGAGACGATGCGGGACATCAGGCGGTTGGTGACGCGTCGCACGGCCGGCATGGCGGCGCCGTTGGCGAGGCGGTTGCCCAGGACGAGCGCGGCGTGCTGGTGCTCGGCGGCGCTGATGAGCGAGGGGATGTCGGCGGGGTCGTGCTGCCCGTCGCTGTCCATCGTGACCACGCCGTCGTAGCGCGCGCGGAGCGCGTGCTCGAACCCGGTGCGCAGGGCGCGGCCCTTGCCTTCGTTGCGCAGATGGCTGATGACCAAAGCACCCTCCCCCGCGGCGACGGCGGCGGTCCGGTCCCGGGAGCCGTCATCGACGACGACGACGCCCAGGTGGTGGCTCTTGATGCGCCGGATGAGTGAACCGATCGTGTCGGCCGCGTCAACGGCCGGGATGACCACGCAGTACCGTCCCGTCATCTACGAACGGCTGAGGGCTCCGGGCTCCGGGCTCGGGGCACCTGCCCCCAGCCTCTCCGGTCCGCCCTCCACGACCGAGTTGGCCGGGGCGGGCCAGCCTCCAGCCCTGAGCCGAGCGGTTGGATCGCCTCGTGAAACATGAGCCACTGCTCCGGGAACCGCCGGACATACCGTTCCAGCACGTCGGCGTACCGCCGGGTCAGCGACCGGACCGCCGCGTCCCCCGTCTCGCTGCCGTCCGGCCAGATGGCCGGTTCAATGAACAGCCGAAACGCCCAGCGCCCTTCCCGGATGAGAAAGACGGGAAGGACCGGTGCGCCGCTCCGGAGGCTGAGCACGGCGAGCCCGCGCGGCATCGTGAGTGACCCGGAGCCGAATGGCACCGGCAGGCCCGCTCCGGTCACGTCCCAGTCTCCGAGCACCCCCAGCAGGTCTCCCGCCTTGAGCCTGCGCAGGCAGCACCCCATCGAGTGTTCTCCCAAGGGGATGACGTTCAGCCCGCAGCGCTGCCGCTGGCGGGTAAAGAGCCGGTCGGTGCGGGGATCGGCGTGCGGCAGGACCACCAGGGTGACGGGAAAGCCCAGGCGGCGGATGAAGACGGCCCCGAGTTCCCAATTCCCGAGATGGCCGCTCAACAGGATGGCGCCGCGGCCGAGCGCGCGGCATCGCTCGAGGTGAGAGCCGCCCTCGATGGCGAGCGCCGGAGTCTCGGGCCGGCGGATGGCGAAAAACTCGACGAGATACCGGGCGAAGTTCCGGAAGACATCGCGTCCGACGGCCGCCTGGTCTTCGGCGGGGATCTCGAGCAATCTCGAGAGGTTTGTGCTGACCGCCTCGCGCGCTGCCCGCCGCCGCCACTGCGCATCGGCGGCCCACTGGGCCAAGCGGAAAGCGGTACGGAGAGGCAACCGCGGGCTGAGCCACTCGATCAGCTGGTAGCCGGCATGCGCGAGACGGCGGTTAAGGGATGAGACTGGCTGCATGCTGGGGTGCGGCTGAGAAGGCGTCCGGAGCCGCGGGCTCACCGCGCGAGCGGTCGGCCAGCGCGGCCAGCAGCCGGGCCACGTCCAGCGCGGCGGTCGGGTGGGAGAGTGTGGCACTGCGTTCGCGCATCGTCTGGAGCTGGCGCGGATTGTCGAGCAGATCGCGCACCGTCTGGCGGACGGTCACCGGGGAGCCGGCCTGCACCGCTGCGCCCTGCGAGAGCAGGAAGCGCGCGTTGTACGCTTCCTGCCCTGGAATCGGATTGACGATGACGAGCGGCAGGTGCTTGGCGAGCGCTTCGGACGTGGTGAGCCCGCCCGGCTTGCTCACGAGGAGCGTGGCGAGGCTCATCAGCGCCGGGATCTCGTCGGTATAGCCCAGCGGGACGAGCCGGTGGCGGAATCGCTGGCTCTCCAGCCACGCGAGCAGCTGGCGGTTCCGCCCCGCGACGACGACGAGCTGGCAGGGATACGGCAGCAGATCGAGGCTCTGCACGATGTCCCGCAGGTTCCCGAACCCGCCGCCGCCGCCCATGATCAGGATGATCGGCCCTGACGGGTCGAGCCCGAAGCGCCGGGCGGCCGCCTCCCGGTCGACGGCGTCCAGGAAGGACAGGTCGATCGGGATGCCCAGCACCCGGACGCGGGAGGCGGGGATGCCGTGCTCGACGAACCGTTGCTTCACCTGCTCAGACGGCACGACGTAGACATCCACGGTGTCGTGGAACCAGTAGAGGTGCGGGGCGTAATCGGTGAGGACGCCGATGAGCGGCACCGCCAGGCGGTGGTGCTTCTTGAAGTCCGCGACCATGCCGCAGGGGTAGGCCTGCGTGCAGGCGATGGCGTCCGGACGGACCGTCTCCAGCAGCCGCTCGAGCTTGGCGGCCTGGTAGCGGTGCAGCAGGCCGCGGAAGAACTGGACGCGCCGGTGGATCGCCGGGTTGTCGTAGAGGTATTCCCAGATGTCGGGCTGGTGGCGGATCAGGGAGGAGTAGGTCTGGAAGATGGCCCAGCGGACGAAGCGGCTGGTGTAGCGGGAGGCGTCGATGCTGGTGACGGCGGCCTGCGGGTCCACATGCGTGATCGCCCGCTCAATCGCGCAGCTCGCACGGTGATGGCCCGTGTGGCTGGTGATGTGCATGAGCAGAAAGCGTCGTCCCATGTGCGTCAATGCCTTGGAGGACGCTGATGACCGCAGATGGATTGCAGATGACCGCTGATCTACGGCCATCTGCACTCTTCAATCAGCGGCCATCTGCGTCCACGTTAGTCTTCCATCTGCAGGACCCTGGCGATGCGCTTGACGGCTTCGCGGAGGCGCGCGTCCGGCTGGACGAGGGCGAACCGGATGTAGCCCTCGCCGTACTCCCCGAAGCCGCTGCCGGGCGCCGTCACGACGCCGGTTTCCTGCACGAGGAGTGTCGCGAACTCGAGCGACGTCAGCGCGCTGAACTTGGGCGGGATCTTCGCCCACACGTAGAAGGTTCCCTTCGGCATGGGCACCTCCCACCCGATCCGCTTGAGAAGCGGCACGAACGCGTCCCGCCGTCTCTTATACGTCGAGACCGCCCACTGGACGTAGTCCTGCGGGCCGGTGAGTGCTGTGATCGCCGCCCACTGGACGGCGCGGAAGATCCCGAAGTCGATGTAGCTTTTGGTTTTCGCCAGCGAGGCGAGGATGTCCTGGTTGCCGACGCCGAAGCCGAAGCGCAGGCCCGGCAGGCTGTAGGACTTGGACAGGGTGTGAAACTCCACGGCGACGTCCTTCGCCCCTGCCACCTCCAGGATGCTCGGCGCGCGCGGGCCGTCAAAGACAAAATCGGAGTAGGCGAAATCGTGCACGACCATGATGCGGTGGGTGCGCGCCCACGCGATGACCTCCTTGAAGAACTTCAGGTCCGCCACCGCCGTCGTCGGGTTGTGCGGGTAACTGAGGAAGAGCATCTTCGACTGCTTGAGGACGCTCGGCGGGATGGCGCGGAGGTCCGGCAGGTAGCGCCGCTCCGCGTGGATGGGGAGGTTGTACAGGATCCCGCCCGCCAGGACGACGCCGTTGAAGTGGACCGGATACGTCGGGTTCGGGACGAGTGCCACGTCGTCGTGGTTCAGGAAGGCGAGCGAGAGGTGCGAGATCCCCTCCTTGGAGCCGATGAGCGGCAGGACCTCCTCGACCGGATCCAGCGTCACGCGGAATTTGCGGTGGTACCACTGGGCGATCGCCTCGTTGAGCTTGCGCTCGACTTCCCCGCCCTTGCGCGAGTAGGGATGGTTCGCCGGCTTGCGCGACTGCCGGACCAGCTCTTGCACGACATGCTTGGGCGGCGGCAGGTCCGGGTTGCCCATGCCGAGGTTGATGATGTCCTTGCCCTGCGCCCTCGCCTGCTGGGTCAGCTCGTCGAGGATCGTGAAGAGGTAGAGCGGCAGCCGCTTGAGGCGGTTCGCCTCATGGAAGAGGCGGCCATTGTTGCGCGTCTGCTCGCGCTTCGTGCGCTCCCGCAGCTGCTGCTGGATGCGCCGGATGGACGAGGAGGAGAGCGTCGTGGTGCTGGCCATATTGTTCTCCTCACCAAGGTGAGGTGATTGCCTGGCTGTTGAGCGCGTCCACCGCATGGTACGAGCTTCGGACGAACGGCCCCGCCTTCACCCAGGCAAAGCCGGCCTCATCGGCCAGCCGCTCGTACCACTGAAACCGTTCCGGGCTGACGTACTCCATCACCGGCAGATGGCGCTCGTCAGGCCGCAGGTACTGTCCGATGGTCAGATGCGTCACGCCGGCTTCCCGCGCGTCCGCCAAGGTCCGCCGCACCTCCTCGGGCGTTTCCCCGAGGCCGACCATCAGGCTCGATTTGATGAGGCTGCCGGTGCCGAGCGCTGCGGCGAACGCCAGCGCGCCGAGCGAGCGCCGGTAGTCCGCCTGCGGCCGCAAGAGGTTCGAGAGGCGCTCCACGGTCTCCACGTTGTGGGCGAACACCTCCGGCCGGCCCGTCTCAAGCACCTGCCGGATGAGCTCCTCGCGGCCGTGGAAGTCCGGCACGAGCGTTTCGATGGTGATGCCGGGATTGTGGCTGCGCACCGTCCGGATCACGTCGGCGAAATGCCCCGCCCCCTCGTCCCGCAGGTCGTCCCGCGCGACAGACGTGATGACGGCGTGCCGGAGTCCCAGCCGCCGCACCGCCTCGGCCACGCGCCAGGGCTCATCCGCCTCCGGCGGCTGCGGCCGGCCGTGGTCCACCGCGCAGAAGCCGCAGCTGCGGGTGCAGCGCTCGCCCAGGATCATGAACGTGAGCGATCGCCGCGACCAGCACTCCTGCAGGTTCGGGCAGACCGCGCTCTCGCACACGGTCGCCAGGCGCAGGTCCTCGACCAGGCCCCGGACCTCGCGGGCAACACCGTGCGGCGAGAACGACTGCTTCATCCAGCGTGGGTAGCGCTGCATTACCGCCGCATTAGATCGTCACCTTCACCGTGCGCATCTTCTCGATAATCGCGTCGGCCATCTCTTTGGTGCCGACGGCGGTCGGGTCGTTGCGGTCGGCTTTGAGGTCGTACGTCACCCGCCGGCCCTCCCGCAGGACCGCCGCCACCGCCGCGTCCAGCCGCCGGGCCGCCGAGCGCTCCCCGAGGTAGTCGAGCATCATCACCCCGGAGAGGATCATGGCGACCGGGTTGACCTTGTTGAGGCCGGCGTACTTCGGGGCACTCCCGTGCACCGCCTCGAACACGGCGATCCCATCGCCGATATTGGCGCCTGGGGCGACACCCAGGCCCCCGATGAGCCCGGCGCACAAATCCGAGATGATGTCGCCGTACAGGTTCGGCAGGACCAGGACGTCGAAGTCCTGCGGCTTGAGGACGAGCTGCATGCAGGTCGCATCCACCAGCCGGTCCTCGAACGCGACGCGCCCCTCATAGGCTGCTGCCACCCGGCGGGCGGTCTCCATGAAGAGGCCGTCCGTGAACTTCATGATATTCGCTTTGTGCACCGCCGTCACCTTCTTGCGGCCGTGCGCGAGCGCGTGCTCGAAGGCGTACCGGACGATGCGCTCGGTCGCCGTCGCGGAGATCGGCTTGATGCTGATCGCGGCATCCGCCTGGATCGGCTGCTTGGACCAGTCCGTGAGCTGGGCGATGAGCTGCTTCGTGCGCTCCTCGCCCGCGGCGAACTCGATGCCGGCGTAGAGGTCCTCGGTGTTCTCGCGGACGATCACGAGGTTGACCTGCGAAAACGGCGAGCGCACGCCGGCGTAGGTCCGGCAGGGGCGCACGCACGCGTACAGGTTCAGTGCCTTGCGCAGCGCGACGTTGACCGACCGGAACCCCTTGCCAATGGGCGTCGTGATCGGTCCCTTGATCGCCACCCGGTTGTCGCGGACCGACTTGAGCGTGTCCTCAGGCAGCGGGGTGTTGAACTGCTTGATGGCCCCCTCGCCCGCCGGACGCTCATCCCACTGGAATGAGACGCCGGTCGCTTCAAGGCAGCGACGGGCCGCCCAGGCGACTTCCGGGCCAATGCCGTCACCAGGAATGAACGTTATCTTGTGCATCTTGAGTCCACCGTTTACCCCGCTGGTCGCCGCTTCTTCAGCCACTCGCCCAGCCGGCCGAGCGCATCGTCAATGGTTTTCAGCGACGCCGCGAAGCTCATCCGGAGAAACCCCGGAGCGCCGAACCCTTCGCCCGGCACCGTCGCGATCAGGAGATCCTCCAGCCACTGCGCCGCGGTCGCCTCGGCGGACTGCTGCAGGCCGCTGACGCTGCACCAGGCGTAGAAGGCGCCCCCCGGCATCGCGCACCGCAGGGGAGCGAGCCGGTTCAGGCCGCTGACGAGGCGGTCGCGCCGCTCTTGGAACTCGCGCCGCATGGCGGCGACCGGGGCTTGGTCGCCGGTCAGCGCCGCCAAGGCGGCATACTGGCTGATGGAGGTTGGGTTCGACGTCGAATGGCTCTGGACGTTGACCATGGCTTCGATCCACGGCTGGGGGCCGGCGGCCCAGCCGATGCGCCAGCCGGTCATGCTGTAAGTTTTTGAAACCCCACCGAGGATCACCGTCCGGTCACGCATCTCCGGAACCGCCTGCACGATGGAGACGTGGCGCGAGGGCGGGTAGACCAGCTGGTCGTAAATTTCGTCGCTGACCACGATGAGGTCGCGCTCGATCGCGAGCCGGGCGAGTGCCTTGAGCCGGCCCTCATCGATCACGGCGCCCGTCGGGTTGCCGGGGCTGTTGATGATGATCGCCTTGGTCGAGCCGGTCAGCGCTCCGCGGACCGCCTCGGGATCCGGCAGGAACCCCTCCGCCTCCCGCGTCTCAACGACGACCGGCGTCGCACCGGCCAGACGGACCAGCGGCGGGAAGCTGACCCAGTAAGGTGCCAGCACGATGACCTCATCGCTCGGCTGGCAGAGCGCCTGGAAGACGTTGAAGAGCGCGTGTTTCGTCCCGCAAGTGATGATGGTCTGGGCGGGCTGGTACGAGGTGCCGCGCGTCCGGTTCACGGCCGCGGCGGCCGCCGAGCGCAGCTCGGGGATGCCGGCCACCGGCGTGTATTTCGTCTGGTTGTCGCGGATGGCCTGGATCGCCGCCTGCTTGATGGGCTCCGGCGTCTGGAAGTCGGGTTCCCCGGCGGTAAAGTCGAGCACCGGCTTGCCGGCCTTGGCGAGCGCCTTGGCCTTGGCGGCCAGGGCGAGGGTGGGCGAGCCTTCGACGTGGCGAAGGCGATCCGCGATAACTCTGGAGGTATCCATACCGAAGATGGATTTCGCAGATTGTGGCTTGATTTCGCAGATGGACGTCGTGATCGGCGAAATCACTTCAACATCTGCGGAATCATCATTTCTTCTTACGGGTCCAGATGTGGCGCAGCCCCTCGAAGAACCCCTTCGGTGTCTCGCCCTCCTCCGCCTTCTGCGGTTTGGGCTGCGGGCGCTTCGGGGCGGCCGGTTGCGGTGCGGGAGCCGGCTTGGCGCCCGGTGTGACGGCCGGCTGGCTCACCGGCAGGCGGCTGAGCGCCAGGAGCGCTTTCTGGGCGCCGTCGCCCAGCCGAA
>Ga0155207_142_pt1 | contig 11560 bp, 12 predicted proteins | sample RifCSPhighO2_02_FD_106175 | JGI IMG/M metagenome (GOLD analysis project Ga0155207, IMG submission 106175) | Omnitrophica WOR_2 bacterium RIFCSPHIGHO2_02_FULL_67_20
CCTGTACCCGGCGATGGAGAACTACGAGATCGACTTCGTCATCGACAAGGGGCCGTACGCCAAGACGATCAAGTTCCACCTCAAGCGCTTCACGCTGATCGGCGCCACCACCCGCTCCGGGCTGCTGTCCAACCCCATGCGGAGCCGCTTCGGCATGGTGTACCACCTCGAGTTCTACCGGCCGGAGGACCTCGTGAAGGTCCTCACCCGCTCGGCGAAGATCCTGGGTATCAGCGTTGAGCCGGAGGCGTTTCAGGCGATCGCCGAGCGCTCGCGGGGCACCCCCCGCATCGCCAACCGGCTCCTGCGCCGGGTGCGCGACTACGCGCAGATCAAGGCGAGTGGGGCGATCACGAAGGGCGTGGCGCTCGCCGCGCTGGCGGCGCAGGGTGTGGACGATTTCGGCCTGGACGGCCTCGACCGTAAGGTGCTCAAGACGATTATCGAGTTCTACGGCGGCGGGCCGGTCGGCATCGAGGCGCTGGCCGCGGCGCTCAACGAGGAGCGCGACACGATCGTGGACGTCGTCGAGCCGTATCTGCTCTCCGCGGGGCTGCTCAAGCGGACCGCGCGCGGCCGCAAGGCCACGCGCCTGGCCTACCAGCACGCCGGCCGCCTGAAGGACTCGCCGTCGGAGCTCTTCGCCGCCTCGAGCCGCGATGCCGCTGCCTGAGCTGCAGCCGCTGGGGCGGACCCTGCTCCTGTTCGGCGCCCTCGTCGCCGGGTTCGGGCTAGTACTCCTCCTCAGCCCGAAGCTGCCATGGCTGGGCCGCCTGCCGGGAGACATCTTCATCCGGCGGGAGCGGTTCTCCTTCTACCTCCCGCTGGCGAGCTGCCTGCTCGCGAGCCTCGTTCTGAGCCTCGTGCTCTGGCTGGCGGGGCGCTTCAGACCATGAACGTCCAGAAAGCAGAAAGCAGAAGGCAGAAGGCAGAAAGCAGGACGCGTTCGCCCGAGGTGTTCTGCCTACTGCCTACTGCTTACTGTCTCCTGCACGTCCTATTCGTTGGTTGTTCTCCTGTGCTTGCACAGCCCAATCCTGAATGGATCCGCGTCGCCGTCGTGCGCTCAGACCCCGAAGTGTCGCTGCAGATCCACGGCCCGTTCACGGTCGTCGGCCGGCAGAGCGGCCAGCCGATCCAGGAGGGGACCCGCCTGGCGGCGGTCTCAGTGCGCGCCGTGCCGGCGGGCATCGCGTTCGGCGCCGACATCCTGCCGGTCTCGGGCATCCGGGTTGCGTCCGGCGGCGAGGCGGCCATCAGCCTCAACGGCCGGCGGCTGCGCGGCACGCTCGAGATCGTGAAGCAGAAGGACCAGACGCTCCTCGTCATCAACCACATCGCGCTTGAAGACTACCTGCAGGGCGTGCTCAGCAAGGAGGCGCCGGACTACTGGCCGCCGGAGGCGCTTAAGACGGTCGCGATCGCCGCGCGGACCTATGCGATCTACCAGCGCTACACGAAGGAGAGCGTGGAGTACGATGTGACGGGCGACGTCCTCTCGCAGGACTACGGTGGCAAAAGCGAGGAGAAGGCCGCCACGACGCGCGCGGTGAAGGCGAGTGCGGGCATCGTCCTGTTGAGCCGCGGGCGGCTGTTCCCGACGTTCTACCACTCGACCTGCGGCGGCGTCACCGAGCACGCCCGGGCCATGGGCGATTTCGACCTGGAGCCGCTGCGGGGCGGGATCGTGTGCAATTTCTGTTCGGCGTCGCCGTTCTACCGGTGGCGGCGCCGCTTCACGAAAGCCGACATCAGCTGGGCGCTGTCGAAAAGCCCGCGCGGCTCGATCGGGCCGGTCAGCGCCCTGCAGGTGACGAGGCGGAGCCAGACCGGCCGGGCGCAGGAGATCACCATCGTGGGCGCGAAGCAGACGGTGCGGCTAACCGGCTTCGAGTTCCGCTCGCTCTTCGGCTTCGACCGGCTCCGGAGCCCGTCCTTTTCCGTGACGCCGGCGGGCGACTCGTTTCTGCTCGACGGCCGCGGCTGGGGCCACGGCGTCGGGATGTGCCAGTGGGGAGCCGCGGAGCTGGCGCGGCGGGGGTTTTCCGCCGCCGAAATCCTGTCATACTACTACCCGGGGACGGAGCTGGCCACCGTGCGCGAGCTCGCCGCCCGGCCTGTCGAAGTGATCAAAGGAGGGTTGCCCAACTAATGCCTGGAGCATCGACCGGTTCGCCGGGACCGCTGGCCATGCTGGTTCCGTTCGCGATGATGTTCTTGATCTTCTACATGCTTGTCTTCCGCCCGCAGACCAAGGCGCGCCAGGAGCATGAGCGGATGGTCAAGAACCTCAAGAAGCACGATGAAGTCGTCACGACCGGCGGCATGTTCGGCACGGTCGTCAACGTGCGGCCGGAGTCCATCACGCTGCGGGTGGACGAGAACGTCCGCATCGAAGTCGAGCCCGCCGCCATCGCGCGGCTCGTGAAGCAGAAGGCCAAAGCGTCGGACGCCCAACTGGCGGAGGCGAAAAGTTGATGGCGTCGAGCTTGCGGTGGCGCATTCCCGCAGCGCTGCTCGTTATCGCGGCGGCCTGCTGGTTCACGTTCCCGCTCTCGAAGCGCATCAGCCTGGGGCTCGACCTGCAGGGCGGGATGCATCTCGTCCTGAAGGTGGACACCGCCAAGGTGTCCGCCGAGGCGCGCAACCAGGACGTGACCGGCATCGCGCTGGAGGTGGTCCGCAACCGCATCGACCAGTTCGGCGTGCGCGAGCCGCTCATCCAACGCCAGGGGGCCGACCACATCGTCGTGCAGCTGCCCGGCGTCACCGACCGCGATCGGGCGCTGAAGCTGCTCGGCCAGACGGCGATGCTGGAGTTCCAGCTGGTCTCGGAGAACTCGCGCCTGATCCAGCAGGCGCTGGACGACAGCGCGCCCAGCGGGTTCAAGCTGGCCGAGGATGAGACCGGAACACCGCTCCTGCTCGACGCCGAGGGCACGCTCACCGGCTCGATCCTCTCGGACGCCTGGGTGGACGCGGGGGAACTCGGCCTGCCGGTGGTGAGCTTCCGGATGAACAAGGAGGGTGCTAAGGCGTTCGGGCGGCTGACCGGCGCCAACATCGGCAAGCGGCTGGCCATCGTGCTCGACGGCACGGTGCAGTCAGCACCCACCATCCAGAGCCGCATCACCGACGCGGGGCAGATTTCCGGCCGGTTCACGCGGGAGGAAGCCAACGACCTCGCCATCGTCCTGCGGGCGGGGGCGCTGCCCGCGCCCATCGTCATCGAAGAAGAGCGGACGGTCGGGCCCTCGCTCGGCAAGGATTCGATCCACGCCGGCCTATTGGCGATCTCCTTCGGCGGTGTGCTGGTTGTCCTGTTCATGCTGGTCTATTACCGGCTGGCCGGGGTGGTGGCGGTGGGCGCCCTGACGCTGAACGTGCTGCTCATCCTGGGAGGGCTGGGCTACTTCCAGGCGACGCTGACCCTGCCGGGCATCGCCGGCATGATTCTCACGCTGGGGATGGCGGTGGACGCCAACGTCCTCATCTATGAGCGGATGCGGGAGGAGCTGCGGGCGGGGAGGCCCCTGAGCCTGGCCGTCGGCGCGGGCTACGACAAGGCGTTCTCCGCCATCTTCGATTCCAATCTCACCACCGTCATCGCGGCGCTCTTCCTCTACTGGTTCGGCACCGGGCCCATCCGGGGGTTTGCGACGACGCTGAGCATCGGCATCATCGCCAGCATGTTCACGGCCATTTTCGTGACCCGCATCGTCTTCGACCTCCTGCTGGGCTCCGGACGCCTCACACGGCTCTCCATGATGCAGTTCATCCGCCAGACGACCATCGACTTCATCGCGAAGCGGAAAGTCTGCTACGTCCTCTCCGCGGTCATCGTTGGGGTGGGCGTGGCCGGCTTCGCGGCGCGGGGCGAGGGGCGTTATGGCATCGACTTCACCGGCGGCCTGCTCCAGGAGTACCGCTTCTCGCAGCCGGTGGATGCGGACGCCCTGCGTGGGACCCTCTCGAAGGTCGGCTTGGGCGACGCCGTCATCCAGCAGTTCGGCGCGCCGACGGAGTGGCTCATCCGGACGCCGGCGGGCACGGAGGCGGAGATTGAGCGGGTCACGTCGCTGACGCGGGAAGCGCTCCGTTCGGACTACGACGCCGCCCACCCTGAGCTGGGGCGCTTGGAGCGCGTCGGCCCCGTCGTAGGCAAGATCCTCAAGGAGAAGGCGTGGCTGGCCATCGCCTGGTCGATGCTCGGCATCCTGCTCTACGTCGCGGTTCGTTTCAAGCACTTCGACTTCGCCGCCGCCGGCGTCATCGCGCTCATCCATGATGTCGTGGTCGGAGTCGGGATGCTGTGCCTGCTGGGGCGGCAGATCGACTTCATCGTCGTCGCGGCGCTGATGACGATCGCCGGTTTTTCCATCAACGACACCATCGTCATCTACGACCGGGTGCGGGAGAACCTGCGCCTCCACCGCAAGCTCAGCCTGCCGGAGGTGATCAACCTGAGCGTCAACGAGATGCTGGGCCGCACCCTGCTGACCTCGCTGACCGTCATCTTCGAGGTGCTGGCGCTCTACCTGTTCGGCGGCGAGGTGCTGCGGGACTTCTCGCTCTGCCTCCTGTTCGGCTTCATCTCCGGCGTCTACTCGACCGTCTATATCGCCTCCGCCCTGGTCGTGACGTGGCGGCGGATGTTTCAGCCGAAACGCGCATAGAGGCCGGCGCGTGAGACACCCGTAACCATGTCGTCTGTGTGGCGCGTCCATCCGCAGGATCCGCACCGGGCCCGCGCGCTGGCCGGGTCGCTGGGTTTTCATCCGCTCACCGCCCAGCTCCTCCTCAATCGCGGCGTCGCGGACGAGCGCCAGGCCGAGCGGTTCCTGAACCCCTCGTTCGGTGATCTGGCCGACCCCTTCGAGCTCTCCGGCATGGCGCAGGCGGTGGCGCGATTCAGGCAGGCCGCCGCGTCTCATGAGCCCGTCCTCATCTTCAGCGACTCCGACACCGACGGCCTGACCGCAAGCGTCATCCTGTATGAAGCGCTCCGCGCGCTGGGCATCCCGGTGCGCGCGCGAGCGTCCAACCGCATCGTTGACGGCTACGGGCTGCCCCGCGCCCTCGTGGAGCAGCTGGCCCGCGCCTCGACGCGCCTCGTCGTCCTCGTCGACTGCGGCACCAATCAGCCGGAGGACGTTCGCCTGCTGGCCGAGCGCGGCATTGATGTCGTCATCGTCGACCACCATGCGCCGTTGGAGCGCTCGGCCGAGCCGCAGGCGCTGATCAACCCGTACTGCAGCGGCGGGACGGGCCGGGGCATGTGCAGCGCCGGCTTGGCGTTCAAGACGGCACAGGCGCTGGCGGGGAAGAACGACGAACGGCTGGCGGGCTGGCTCGACCTGGCGGCGATCGGCACGCTCGCCGACTGCGCGCCGCTCGTGGGGGAGAACCGCCTCATCGTGTCGCTGGGTCTTGAGCGGGTCGTCCGCACCCGGCGGCCGGGACTGCGGCGGCTCTGCAAAGCGGCCGGGCTCTCCAGCGCGGAGCCGGACGCGGTCATCAGAAAGCTCGTGCCGAAGCTCAACGCCAGCGGCCGGCTCGGTGAGGTCTCGGCGGTCTGGCGGCTCCTGCTCGAGGTCTGCGGCGAACGGCTGGAGGAGGATCTGGCGGCGGTGGGGGCGGCCCACGACACGACTCGGCAGCTGCACCGTCAGATTCTCGCGCAGGCGCAGGAGCAGGTGAGCCGGCTGCATTTCCGGGATCAGTACGTGATGGTGGTGAGCCGGGCGGGATGGCACCGGGGCCTGATGGGACCGTTGGCCTCGCAGCTGGCCCAGCGCTACGGCCGGCCGGCGATCGCGCTGGCGATGGACGACGAGCAGGGAACCGGCTCGGGGCGGTCGGTGGGGCTCTTCAACCTGTTCGAGGCGCTGCGGGGCTGCCAGGACCTGCTCGTGCGCTTCGGCGGGCATGCGCAGGCCTGCGGGCTGACGGTGCACCGGAAGGACCTGGAGCGGTTTCGCGAGTTGCTCAACCAGCGGGCCCGGGTGGTGTTCCAGGAGCGCTCGACGCTCCTCAACACGCGCACCGTGGACCTGGAGCTCTCACTTGGCGAAATCCAAACCGTCTGGGTCAGCGAGGTCGCGCGGCTCTCGCCGTTCGGGCAGGGCAATCCCCGTCCGACGGTTCTGCTGCGCCGGGTGGCGATGCGGGGCCTCTCTGCGCGCACCGGCACGGTGTCGGATGGCGCGGTCCGTGTGGCGGTCAGAGGCCGGGTGCCTGTGGTGGATCCGGAGGGAGCCTACGACGTCGTGGCCAGCCCCGCCCTCGCGTCGGGAGAGCTGGTGCTTACGCTGGGCGAGGCGCGAGTCTCCGAGGCGCCACCAGCACCCGTCCGGACTTCCGGCACGACGTACAGACGCGCACCCGCCTGACGGCGCCGTTCAGCAGGATCGTCGCGCGCTGGAGGTTGGGAAGGAAGCGCCGGCGGTTGACCCGGACGGTCTTGCGGCCCACCCCGCCTTTCACCTTCAACATCCCGCGATGGGTGATCTTGTGGCCGATGACCGGACGTTTCCCGCAGATGGCGCAGTGTCGCATGGTCGGACTCCGTCGTCGAATCGTCACGTGATCTGAGTCGCCGTATTATACCCATCCGATGCCGATTGCACAAGCTCCCGCATCGCGCCGCTCCATCCGATACGTCAAAGGGGTCGGACCCAACCGCCTGGCCGCCCTCGAGGAGCTTGGCATCCGCACGGTGGAGGAGGCCTGCTACGCCCCGCCGCGCCGCTACGAAGACCGCACCCATCTGGCGGCGATCCGCGACGTGACGCCGGGAACACCGGTCACCGTGCGTGGCGCCATCATGTCGAGGAGCCTGCGCCGCATCCGCGGCGGGCGGACCATTGTCGAGGCGACCGTGGGGGACGCGTCCGGCGTCCTGCGCGCGCTCTGGTTCAACCAGCCCTACCTCGCCCAGCAGCTCCGCGTGGGTGATGAGTATTTCCTCTATGGCGAGGCTGAACGGCGCCCGCGGCTTCAGATGGTCCATCCGGAGCTGGAGCAAGTGGAGCCCGGGGACGAGTCCTCCATCCACATGGGCCGCATCGTGCCGGTGTACCCGCTGGTGAGCGGGCTCACCCAGCGGTGGTTCCGGCAGATGGTCGCGACGGCGCTGGAGCGCGACGCCGATGAGCTGGAGGAGCTGCTCCCCGACGCCCTGCGCGAACAGCACGGCTGGCCGGGTATCGCGCGGGCGGTCCGCGACCTGCACTTCCCGGGCTCGTGGGACGCGTTGAAGTCCGCCCAGCGGCGGCTGGCGTTCGAGGAGCTCTTCCTCTTCCAGCTGGCCCTCGCCCAGCGCCGCGCCAGGACCGCGGCGGTCGAGAAGCCCCAGCGCTACCGGCTCGACGGGCCGCTCACGCAGGGGTTGCGCGGGCAGCTAACCTTCACGCTGACCGGGAGCCAGGAGCGGGTGCTCGCCGAGCTCCTCGCCGACCTGGGACGGCCGCATCCCATGCGCCGTCTCCTGCAGGGCGACGTCGGCTGCGGAAAAACCATCGTCATGGCGTTCCTCATTGCGGCGGCGGTCCAGAGCGGCTGGCAGGCGGCGCTGATGGCGCCCACCGAGCTCCTCGCGGAGCAGCACCGGCGCGTCCTCGGCGCCTATCTCGAGCCGCTCGGCGTGCCGGTGGGACTGCTCTCGCAGGGCGTGGCGGCGGCCGACCGCAAGCGGCTCGCCGCGCGGCTCGCCGCGGGTGAACCGGCCGTCGTCGTCGGCACCCACGCGATCATCCAGAGCGGCGTCGTCTTCAAGCGCCTCTCGCTCGTGATCATCGATGAACAGCACAAGTTCGGCGTCGTCCAGCGCTCGCGCCTGGCGACGAAGGCGGAGGCTCCCGACGTCCTGGTGGTGACCGCGACCCCCATCCCGCGCACCCTGGCGCTCACCATCTACGGCGACCTGGACGCCGCCACCATCACCGAGCTGCCCGCCGGCCGACGCCCCATCGTGACGCGCTGGCTGCGCGAAGCCCAGCGCGACGAGCTCTACGCGATGGTCCGCCGGGAGCTGGTGCTGGGCCGGCAGGGCTACGTCGTCTACCCCTTCATCGACGCCTCCTCCGCCAAGGACCTCCGGGCGGCGGCCCAGATGGCGAAGCACCTGCAGGCTGAGGTCTTCCCGGAGTTCCGCGTCGGGCTCCTCCACGGCCGGATGCGGCCCACACTCAAGGAGCAGACGATGCGCGCCTTCGCCCGGGGCGAGCTCCACCTGCTCGTCTCCACCGCCATCGTCGAGGTCGGTCTGGACGTGCCCAACGCCACGGTCATGGTCGTCGAGCACCCGGAACGGTTCGGCCTGGCCCAGCTCCACCAACTGCGCGGACGCATCGGCCGGGGGGCGCATCCAGCCGTCTGCGCGGTCATCGCCGACGCCGCGGAGGCGTCGCTGCGGGAACGGCTGACGGCGTTCGTCGAGACCGCGGACGGTTTCGAGCTGGCGGAGCGCGATCTCGAACAGCGCGGCCCGGGCGAGCTGCTCGGCCGCCGCCAACACGGCTGGCTGCGCTTCCGGCTTGCCAATCTGGCGCGCGACCGGGAGCTGCTCGAATCCGCCCGCCGAGAGGCGGGAGCCCTCATCGCCCGCAACCCTGCGCTCAACGACTCCGCTTTGGCCGCCCTGCGGGAGCGGTTGGCGCGGTTCCGGCGCGAGAGCGCCTGAGGGCATGCTTCGGATTACGGGCGGGGTGTGGAAAGGGCTGGTGCTGGCCGCTCCGAGGACGCTGCGCGCCACCGAGGCGAAGGTGCGGCAGGCGCTCTTCAACATTCTCGGCCAGGCCATCGAGGGCGCGCGCGTGCTCGACGGCTTCGCCGGCAGCGGGGCGCTGGGCCTCGAAGCGCTCTCGCGGGGGGCCGCCTTCGCGGCGTTCGTGGAGGCCGACACGGAGGCGGTCCTGTGCATCCGGCAGAACCTGGACCGGCTGGGGCAGGACCTGCCCCGCGGCGCCTGGCGGATTCTCCACCTGGAGCTCGAGCGGGGCCTGCGCCAGCTCTCGGCGGCCGAGCTACCGTTCGACCTGATCTGCTTCGACCCGCCGTACCGCTCCGACGACGGAAGAAAAGCCTTGAACGCCCTCGGCGAGTATGCTATCCTCGCACCCGCTGGCATCGTCGCGATCGAACATCACCGCCGGACCGAGCTGCCGGCATCGGTGGGCACGCTCCACCAGTGGAAACAGCACCGGTACGGGGATACGGTGCTCTCTTTTTATCGGGTGCCATGAAAGCGACCGCCGTCTACCCGGGCACGTTCGACCCCGTCACCTACGGCCATATCGATCTCATCCGCCGCGCGCGCACGATTTTCGATCGGGTGGTCGTGGCGGTGGCCCACAACTCCGGCAAGGGGCCGCTCTTCACGGTGGAGGAGCGGGTCCAGTTCCTCCGGCGGGCGACCCGGTCCATGCGGGGCGTCGTCATCGACCACTTCGATTCGCTCGCCGTGGACTACGTGCGCCGCCGCGGCAGCCGCGTCATGCTCCGCGGCCTGCGCATGCTCTCGGACTTCGAGTACGAGTTTCAGATGGCGCTGACGAACCGCAAACTCTCAGACGATATTGAAACCATCTTCATGATGCCCTCCGAGTCCTACGCGTATGTCTCCGCCCGCCTCCTGAAGGAGGCCGGAGCGTTCGGCGCGGACCTCTCGGCGTTCGTGCCGCCCTTCGTGGCGGCGGCGCTCCGCCGGAAGCTCCGCGGATGAATGGCGACAGAGGCATCGATGTGCGTGAGGCGCCGCCCGCTTTCCCGAGGGAGGAGCACCGGATGAAAATTCAGGTCAGCCGAGTGCCGGAGGAGGGGCGGCGGGAGCGCGCCACCTACGACCCGGCGGCGCTGGACATGGACCGCGACGACATCCATCTCGCGGAGCCCTTCGAGGTGGACGCGTTCGTCACGAAGATAGACGAGGAGCTGGTGGTCGCCGCGGACATCCGCTGCCCGCTGCGGCTCTCGTGCGCCCGCTGCCTGGAGGAGTTTGCCTCGGCCGTGCAGGCCAACGCGATCTTCAACTACCAGGTCCGGCCGGCCGACGTCGTCGACATCACCGATGACATTCGGCAGGAGATCATCCTGGGCTATCCCGCGATCCCCATCTGCCGCCCCGACTGCCGGGGGCTGTGCCGCGTCTGCGGGCAGAACCTCAACATCGCCGCCTGCAGCCATCAGGGAGAGTGACACGATGGCGCTGCCCAAGCGCAAACACTCCAAGTCCCGGCGGGACAAGAGCCGCACCCACTGGAAGCTGGCGACGAAGTCGCTGACGACCTGTCCCCAGTGCGCGAAACAGATCCTGCCCCACCGCGCCTGCTCGGGCTGCGGCACCTACCGCGGCCGGCAGGTGGTCGTCGTGGCTGAGAAGAAGCCGAAAAAGGGCGCGTCGCAGAGCTGACGCCGCCGGCAGGAGCGGGGCGATGATCCCACCACCTGTTTGTTGGCCGGAGGCCGGTCGCCCGACTTGTCAGCATCCGTTTACCCGACGTCGGGCGACCCGCGTCCCGCCGAGGCGGGACGCCAAACAGGTGGTGGGATGAAGATTGCCCTCGATGCCATGGGAGGCGACACGGCGCCGGAGACGACGGTGGCCGGAGCGGTGCGGGCGGCGCGCGAGCTGCCCGTCGAAGTCGTCCTCGTCGGCCGGCGGGACGCGATTGAGCGCTCCCTCGCCAGCTACCCCAAGCGCCCCAAGAACCTCTCCCTCGTCCACGCGACGGAGGTCATCGGCATGGACGAGTCGCCCGTCGCGAGCATCCGCAAGAAGCGCGACTCCTCCATCAACGTCGGCCTGGGGCTCTTGAAAGAGAAGCAGGTCGACGCATTCGTCTCCGCGGGCAACACCGGTGCGGTCATGTCGGCGAGCATGCTGCTCGTCGGGCTCCTCTCCGGCATCGAACGGCCCGGCATCGCGATCCTCCTGCCCGGCGTCAAGGGCGACACCCTCCTCATCGACGTCGGCGCCAACATCGACCCCCGCCCCATCCACCTCCTCCAGTACGCGCTCATGGGCGAAGCCTACGCGCGGTGCGTCCTCGGCACGAGCCGGCCGACGGTCGGGCTGCTCAACGTCGGGGCCGAGGAGTCGAAGGGCACCGACTTCATGAAGGAGACCTACGGCCTGCTTGAAGGCTCGGGCGTCAACTTCGTCGGCAACGTGGAGGGGCACGACATCTTCACCGGCGAGTACAGCGTGATCGTCTGCGACGGCTTCGCCGGCAACGTGGCGCTGAAAACCGCCGAGAGCCTCGCGCACGCCATCAAGGCCCTCCTGCGACGCTCGCTCGCGATGAGCCCCATCACGCGCCTGGGCGCGTGGCTGGCCAGGGACGCGTTCCTCCAGCTGCGCAAGGAGATCGACTACGCCGAGCACGGCGGGGCACCCCTCCTCGGCGTGGACGGCATCTCCATCATCGCCCACGGGGCGTCCAGCGCGAAGGCCATCAAGAACGCCCTCCGCGTCGCCTACGAATCGGTCCGCCATGAGCTGAACAAGAACATGGTGGACGCCATCCAGCTCCACTCCCAGCACGTCAAGAGCGCGTAA
>Ga0155207_108_pt4 | contig 10669 bp, 8 predicted proteins | sample RifCSPhighO2_02_FD_106175 | JGI IMG/M metagenome (GOLD analysis project Ga0155207, IMG submission 106175) | Omnitrophica WOR_2 bacterium RIFCSPHIGHO2_02_FULL_67_20
CAGGCCTGAGCCGCCCTGCCGCAACCCCTGGCCGGACACGACGAGCCAGGACAGGAATCCGATGCAGGAGGCGGCCAGGAGCGTGCCGGCCGTCCCGAGATAGTACGTGCCGCGGTCCGCCAGCAGGAAACCGACCAGGCCGCCCAAGCTGGCCTGCAGCGTGTCGCTCGACACGGGAAGGGCCAGCAGCGTGCCGACGCTGGTCAGCAGGGCGGCCGCCGCGATGACGAACGAGGGACCGTGGAACTCGACCAGGTGGCCGCGCCACAGCCGCCAGGCCCAGAGGAGCGTCAGGAACGGCAGGAGCAGCGAGGCCCAGCCGAACCCCCCGCGGCCGAGGAAGCCAAGCCAGACGCCGACCGTGCCGCAGAGGTTCGTGATGGGCGTCTTGGGCGGATAGGTCAGGAGGGCAACGTCGCGGGGGCTGTAGGTGAGGAGGCAAAGCGCGAGGAACACCCCGGCTGCGGCGAGCGCAATGCCGCCGACGCGGGCGGTCCATTGAAATTTGCTCATCCGGTGAAGCCCCACCGGGTCAGGATTTGCCGTCTTTCGCGTCCTTCGGCTCAAGCGCCCGCTTCCGTGACAGGTTGATGCGCCCTTGCTCATCGATCTCGATGACCTTGACGCGGAACTCATCGCCGATCTTCACGACGTCTTCCACCTTGCTGACGTACTTGTCGGCAAGCTCCGAGACGTGGACCAGCCCCTCCTTGCCGGGCAGGATTTCGCAGAAGGCGCCGAAGTTCATGATCCGTTTGACCTTGGCGTTGTAGAGCTTGCCGACCTCCACATCCTCCGTCAGCGTCCGGATGATCTCGATCGCCTTCTGGGATTTCGCCGCGTCCGACGAGGCGACGGACACGCTGCCGTCATCTTCCACGTCGATGGAGGCGCCCGTCTCCGCGATGATCTTGCGGATGGTGCGGCCGCCCGGCCCGATGACGTCTCGGATCTTCTCCGGGTTGATCTTGATGAGCGTGATGCGCGGGGCGTACATGGAGAGCTGAGTCCGGGGCCGCTCGATGGCGGCGGCCATCAAGTCAAGCAGGGTCATGCGCGCCGGGTTCGATTGGTGGATGATCTTCCCGACCAGGCCGAGGTCGAGGCCGTGAGCGAGCTTGACGTCGACCTGGAGGGCGGTGAGCCCGAGGCGCGTGCCGGCGAGCTTGAAGTCCGTGTCGCCCGAGTGGTCCTCGAGGCCGGAAATATCGGTCAGGATGGCCGCCCGGTTGCCCTCCTTCACCAGCCCCATCGCAACACCGCTCACGGCAGCCCGGATCGGCACGCCCGCATCCATGAGGGAGAGGGTGCCGGCGCAGACCGTGGCCATGCTGGAGGAGCCGTTCGACTCCAGAATGTCTGAGACCACCCGGATGGTATACGGAAACTCGTCCTTGGACGGGATCATCGGCTCCAGCGCCCGCTCCGCCAGGGCGCCATGGCCGATCTCCCGGCGTCCCGGGCCGCGGATGGGCCGGACTTCGTTCACGCTGAACGGCGGGAAGTTGTAGTGGAGCATGAACCGCTTGTACGATTCCCCTTCCAGCGCCTCGATGAGCTGCTCGTCATCGCTGGTCCCGAGCGTCGTCACGGTGAGGCTCTGCGTTTCGCCGCGGGTGAACAGGCCCGAGCCGTGCGTGCGCGGCAGGACCCCGACCTCGCAGGTGACCTCGCGCAGCTGGGTGTACTGCCGGCCGTCCATGCGGACGTTCCGGTCGAGGATGGCCTTCCGCACCTCGTCGTGGTCCACCACCTCGAACGCCATGGCGACCTCTTCCGGGGTGACCGTGCCGTCGGCCGTCAGCTGAGGCGTCACGGAAGCCAGGACCTCGGCCAACGCCACGCGGCGCTCGCCCTTCTTCTTGGGCTCGTTCACGCGCGCGAGCAGCGGCACCGCCAACTCCCGTACTCGCGCGACCACCTCAGGGGTGGGCTTGCGGATGGTGAGCGACTCGTTCTTCGGCTTGCCCGCCTTGGCCACCAGCTCTTCCTGCATCGCCAGGACGGTCTTGATCTGTTCGTAGCCGAAGGTGATCGCCTCGAGGAGCTGCTGCTCCGTGACCTCCTTGAAGCCGCCCTCCATCATGAGGATGCCGTGCCTGGTCCCGGCCACAACGAGGTCGAGGGGGCTCTGGCTCAATTCCTGGTAGGTGGGGTTGACGACCAGCTTGTTGTTCACCAGCCCCACGCGCACCGTCCCCAGGGGATCGGGGAACGGAATCGAGGAGAGGCGCAGCGCGCAGGAGGCGCCGAGCACGGCCAGCACATCGGGATCGTACTCGCCGTCCGAGGAGAGGACGGTGGCCATGACCTGCAACTCGTGCATCAGCCCCGTGGGAAAGAGCGGCCGCAGGGGCCGGTCCATGAGGCGGGCGGTGAGGATCTCTTTCTCGGTCGGGCGACCCTCGCGCTTGAAGAACCCCCCGGGGATCTTGCCGGCCGCGTAGGTCTTTTCCCGGTAGTCGCAGGTCAACGGCACCATATCGATCGCCCGGGTCGTCGGCGTGGCGCTGCAGACCGCGGTCACCAGCACCACCGTCCCGCCCTGCTGGACGACGACAGCGCCATCCGCCTGGCGGGCCCAGAGGCCGGTTTCGATGGAGAGCGAGGCCTCGCGAAATTGCGTGGAGACGCGGGTGCTCATCCCACCACCTGCGCCTGACGGCGGCTCTTGCGATCAGGCCAGGGGGCCGCCGTCACCGATGACGGCGGTGTGGAGTCGGAAGAAGTGACGTGTCGGAGGGCAGGCATCGGGGTTTGCCTTCGGCAAACCGGCGCAGGTGGTGGGATCATGCGGGGCTGCCTGATGGTGGGATCATCCCACCACCTGCCGGCGTCTGCCGCAGGCAGACGGTGCCAGTCCCCGCGAGATATGAATCTGAGAGACTGGCACCAGCCTTCGGCTGACCGGCAGGTAGTGGGATCATTTGCGGAGGTTCAAGGCGTCGAGGACGGAGCGGTAGGCGGCCTCGTCGCAGCGTTTGAGATATTCGAGGAGGCTGCGGCGCCGGCCGACCATCTTCAGGAGGCCCTGGCGGGAATTGAAATCCCGCCGGTGCGTCTGGAAGTGCGCCGAGAGCTGGTTGATGCGCTCGGTCAACAGGATGACTTGCACTTGGGGAGACCCGGTGTCCTGCTCATGAAGCCGGAGCTTCTGGAGGACGGCCTGCGTCTCCGTGGACGAACTCAGCGTGGCCGGCACGGACGTGTACGCTCCTTTTTCTTTTCTGAAGTGGGAGTATCATACGCTCCCGTCTGGGGATCGTCAAGTGGCGTTCCGAAAACAAATGGTGATGACGCAGATTTTGAGCAGATTGCGCAGATAGAACACGTCGCATTTCTGTGACGTCTTATCGGAGTAATCTGATGTTCAAATCGGCGTAATCCCCCTCATCATTTAACAAAAAAGGACCGTCAACCGGCGGACGCCTGTAAGCCGAGTTCTGTCCTTCTACGCTTCGCGAAGCGAAGCTTCGAAGAGATGGCCATCCATCTGGGCCAGGTGTTGCCACCAGGCTCCTGCGGCCTACCCTCCTGCCGTCCCGGTGTCATCCGCCACAGTTCGTTGGCGGAAGACACCGGAGAACTCGGGCGGGCGACCCGAAAGGCAGATCGTTTGGCCTTGCTCCGCGTAGAGATTGCCGCGTTTCACGTCGCCCCGCACCTTGCGGCGCAGAGTTACTCGTCTCTGTGGCTCTCCCGCCACACAACGTGGCGGGTCCGCCTCTGGCGGAGATCCGCAACCAGCGCTTCAGTCGTCCTTCGACTCGGCCTTCGGCCTCGCTCAGGACATGGCGAAGCTCTGATCAGCCCCGACGTTATCGGGGTACGCTGCCCTCTGGAGCTCGGACTTTCCTCCCCGCCGAAGGCGGGGCGGCCATCCGGCGTGCCGGCCGGTTGACGGTCCAATTGTCAAGGAGCAAACCTATCAGGGATTACGCAGATTGTAAAAACAGATTACGCGGATGAAAAGAAGAGGTTCTCGGTTCTATCTGCGAAATCGCCCTTCGAAATCTGCGGAATCGATCGTGCGGTCTTTCTCTGACGCCCCTTCACCGCCGCACCCGCCAGGCGGTCAGCCTGCGCGTTGCGGCCGCGGGGAATGTGCTGAATCGAGAACCGCGCAAATCCCTTCACCAGCTCCAGCGCCAGGTCGTGGAACAGCCGCAGCCGGGGATCGCGCACGCGGTACTGCCCGTTGAGTTGCCTGGCCAGCAGTTCGCTGTCGGTATGCACTGCCAGCGCGGTGCACCCATCCCGCAGCGCTTGCTGCAGCGCGTAGAGGAGCGCGAGATACTCCGCGACGTTGTTGGTCGTTTCGCCGACGTAGCGGGAGAGCTGCCGCCCGGCGGCCCCGTGCGCGTCCACGAAGACCACGCCGATCCCTGACGGCCCCGGGTTGCCCCGGCTGGCGCCGTCAATAAAGACGTCACAGCTTCGAGTGGGCTTCATCGAAGTAGAGGATGCGGCTGCAGCTCTCGCAGGTCACGAGGTTCGCCTTGAGGTAGACCTGGTTGATGACCTGGGGCGGCAGACGCCGGTGGCAGCCGCCGCAGGAGTCGTTGACGAGCGGCACCATCGCGAGGCCCTCCCGGATGCCCAGGATCCGCTCATAGATGGCGAGCGACGCCTTGGGCGCGTCGGGTGTCAGCGTCTTCCGGTCCAGCTCCAGCTTCCCGATCTGGGCGCGGATGGTTGAGAGCTCGCGCTCGATCCGCTCCCGCTCGCGCCGCAGCTGCTCCTGCTGCCCGGCCAGCTTCGCCTGTTCCGCCTTCCGTGCCTTGGCCGCTTGGTCGACGGCATCGAACGTTTTTAGAATCGCCTCTTCCAGGAGCGAGTTGTCCGCCTTGAGCGCCTCGATCTCGTGCTGCATGGCGGAATACTCCTTGTTCGTCTTGACCTGGAAGAGCTGGCCCTGGAGTTTCTTCACCTGGGCCTCGCGGGTCTGGAGCTCCCCTTCCTTCTCCTTCTGCGTCAGCTGGAGCGCGGTCAGCTTCGACTCCGCCGCTTTCACGGCGGCTTCCTGCGCTGCCACCTGGGCTGCGGCCCGCTCGAGCTCCTTGGGCTTCTCCTTCTCCTCCTTGCGGAGGCGAAACAGCTCCCCGTCGATCGCCTGGAGCCGCTTTAGGGTATCGAGTTGGTCAGCCATGCGATGTCGCGGAAAATGGGCGATACAGGACTCGAACCTGTGACCTCATGCATGTGAGGCATGCGCTCTAACCAGCTGAGCTAATCGCCCGTGAGGCTCAGATGTGCCTCGCCCCGCCTCACTGATTTCGGCGGGGGTCGGCATCAGCGCCTTCCCGCCCACCGCGGGAAAGCGCTGGGCCGGGAAGGAATCGAACCTCCGACCAAGTGGTTATGAGCCACCTGCTCTACCATTGAGCTACCGGCCCGGAAACGACAACAGTGTAAAGTGGAAGCCGGGTAGCCTCTCACTTTACACTGTTGACGAGCGACTTTCCACTGTTGTGAAGGCCGCCTGGAATCGCCGATATTTCAAACGGCGTGGGTTTTCTCCTGGGAGAAGGTGAGCTCCAGGAAGTTGCGCAGCCGCCGGCTGCGGGTCGGATGCCGCAGCTTGCGAAGCGCCTTCGCCTCGATCTGCCGCACGCGCTCGCGGGTCACGTTGAACATCTGCCCGACCTCCTCGAGCGTGCGGGGCGAACCGTCCTGCAGCCCGAAGCGGAGGAGGAGCACCTGCCGCTCGCGGTCGGAGAGCGTCACCAGCACGTCGCCGATCTGCTCCTTCAGCATGCTGTAGGCGGTGGCGTTGGCCGGCGAGACGGCGCGCTTGTCTTCGATGAAATCTCCGAAGTGGGTATCGCCGTCCTCTCCAATGGGCGTCTGGAGCGAGATCGGCTCCTGGGCGATCTTGAGAATCCCCCGCACTTTGTCCACCGGGATGCCGGTCGCCCGGGCCACCTCTTCGGGCGCTGGTTCCCGCCCCGTCTCCTGGACGATCGCCCGCGAGACGCGGATGAGCTTGTTGATCGTCTCCGTCATGTGGACGGGGATGCGGATCGTCCGCGCCTGGTCGGCGATGGAGCGGGTGATGGCCTGGCGGATCCACCATGTCGCATAGGTCGAGAACTTGTAGCCGCGCTGGTATTCGAACTTCTCGACCGCCTTCATCAGGCCGATGTTCCCTTCCTGGATGAGGTCGAGGAACGAGAGCCCGCGGTTGGTGTACTTCTTCGCAATGCTCACGACGAGGCGCAGGTTGGCCTCCACGAGCGCCTTCTTCGCCTTCGTGTACTCGATCTCGCGCTGGTAGACCGCCTTGAGCGCCTGGCGCATCTCGTCGGCCGGCCGGCCCAGCAGCCGCAACGCCTCCAGGCGCTTCTTGCGCAGCTGCCGCAGCTTCGCGGTCGAGCCCGCCCGGCGCGCGTGCTTCTTCGTGAGCGTGATCTGCCGGTCCACCGAGTCGACGGCGCGCAGGTAGCGCTCCACCTGATCGACGAGCCACTCGATCGCCTTGATCGTCAGGTGGTAGTCCTCGATGACCTTGCGCGAGCGGGTCTTGCTGCGCGCTTTCTTGAGGCGCCGGCGCAACCCGATGAGCTGTTCGACCAGCTCTTCCCGCTTGAGGTTCGGGTCGTCCTTGGAATAGTCCTCCGGGTTGAGCCCGCCATCGACGAGGATGTCCGTCAGCCGCAGGATTTCCCGCCGGGTGATTTTCAAGCGCAGGACCGCATCGCGGTACGCCAGCTCCGCCGCCTCGATCTTCTTGGCCAGAGCCAGCTCTTGTTCGCGCGTCAACAGCGAGATTTGCCCCATCTGCCGCAGGTACATCTTGACGGGGTCGTCGAGCTGCCCCACCTCGGCGAGCTCCGCCGCTTCCTCCTCGCGCTGCTCCTTCTCCTCGCGGTCCTCGAGGCGGGAGCCGCCGGAGGGTTTGTCCACGATCTCGATGTGCTCTTTGCCGAGCAGCGTCAAGAGCTCATCAATCTCCTCCGGAGACGCGACGTCCTCCGGCAGGAGGTTATTCAGCTCGTCGTAGGTCAGCCGGCCCTTATCCCGCCCCACCGTGATAACCTGGGCGAGCCGCTCGCTGATCGGTTTGCGTTTCGTCAGTTCCGCCATCGACGCCAGCCTCCGCTACCGTTCCACCGCTCCTGCGCCAATCGCGCTCGCTGCGCGATCCGGTGGTGCCGCCAACCGCTGTTGGTATTCCGCCAGCAACTGTGTGACATCCCGTTCGTGTCCCGCATCTTGCGCCGCGCGGATCCGTTCCCGCAGCAGCAGGAGCTCGTGTGAGCGGGCGCGCGACTCGAGCCGGCGCGCGCAGTCCTCAAACGCCTCGTCGCGCGCGCTCACCGACTGCGCCAGCTCCACCAGCTCCGTCACCAGCGCCGCCGGCCCTACCTCCGTCTGGGCGGCGGACAACCGCGAGATCACGTGCGCGGGGCTCACCGTTTGCCCCCCTGCTGAGAGCTCGCCGACCACCGCGAGGATCTGCCGCACCGCCGGATCGCTCAGCCACTGGATCTTGAGCCGCTCCTGCAGCCGGCTGAAGCGCGCCGGCTCTTCCAGCACAAGCGCCGCCAGCAGCCGCTCCGCGCCTGAGGCCGTGGACGCGCGGGCCGCGGCCCGCGCGCTCACACGGTTTCGGCCGGTCGGAGTGGCGCCGGCGCGGCGCGGTGTGGCGACGGCGCGCGGTTGTGCTTTCGCCAGCTCTTCGGCCACCGCCTGCTCGTCCAGGCGCAGCCGCTCGGCCAGCAGCCGCACGTACTCGCTTCGGAGCATCGCATCCGGGATGCGGGCGATCGTGGGCAGCACGAACTGCGCCGCGCTCACCTTGTCTTCCGTCGTCCGGCGGGGATAGCGCCGCAGGGCGCTCTCCACGAGGACCTCGAAGATCCCCGCGCTCCGTTCGAGGAGCGCCTCGAACGCCTCCCGCCCGTGGGCGCGGAGGTGCTCGTCCGGATCGATGCCGGCCGGCAGCCCGGCCACATGCACGCGCAGGCCCAGCTCCACCAGCACATCGATGCCCCGCAGCGTGGCCTGCTCGCCCGCGGCGTCCGCGTCGAACGCCAGGATCACGCGGTCCGCATACCGCTTCAGCAATCGTCCCTGCTCCGCCGTCAGCGCCGTGCCCAGAGGCGACACCACGTTCGCCACACCGGCATCGGCGAGGACGACGCAGTCAAAGTAGCCTTCGACGACCACGGCGGTGCGCGTCCGGGCGATCGCCTCCTTGGCCTGCGCGAGCCCGAAGAGGTGGTGCCCCTTCGTATAGAGCGGTGTTTCCGGCCCGTTGAGGTATTTCGGCTCCTGGCCGCCGAGGCTCCGGCCCCCGAATCCGATGACGCGGCCGCGCACGTCCATGATCGGAAACATCAGCCGGCCGCGGAACCGGTCGTAGTAGCCCGACGTGCCGCGCACGACGAGGCCGGCCGCATCCAACTGCTCGACGCTCACGCCCTTCGCCTGGGTGGCGCGCAGGAGATGGTCCCAGCCCTCGGGTGCGAATCCCAGACGGAACCGGTCGCGCGCCTCGTCCGACACCCCGCGCGCTTTCACGTAGGCGCGGGCGGTGGCGCCCTGCGCCGGGTCGCGGAGCAGGCGCTCGAAGTAGCGGCAGCTCTTTTCGGTCAGCGCCGCGAGCGCCTCGCGGGCGTGCTGAGCGCCGGACGACGCCTCCTCGCGCTCGGGGAGGCGCACCCCGGCCTGCTCGGCGAGCTGGCGCACCGCCTCAGGGAAGGTCACCCGGTCATGCTGCATGAGAAAACTGAAGACGTTGCCGCCAATACCGCAGCCGAAGCAGTGGAAGATCTGCTTGTCGGTATTCACCATGAAGGACGGCGTCCGTTCCTTGTGGAACGGGCAGGTCGCTTTGAAGTGCCGGCCGGCCCGCTTCAAGGGCACGTAGTGGCCGATCAGCTCGGCGATGTCCGTCCGCGCCTGGATCTCATCAATGAGGGTTTCGGGAATCAACGGCATGCGGACCTCTCTTCGGAACGTCACGAGGGCTGAGAGCCGTGCGTCACGGGACGCAGCGGAGGAACCGGGACAGCGCCGCGGAGCTTGGCACCGGGGAACCGGTTGCCGGTCTGCTCAAGACTGATGCGGAAGGAATTCAACAGCCTGGGGGCGAGGACGGACTTCTTTCCCACGCTCTCCAGAAGAAACGAGTAGCCGCTTGTGGACAGCACGAGGAGGATGAACCCCGCCCACCACAGCCCTCGGAGCCCGCCGAGCAGGAGCCCCATCCCCTGGATGAACCAGTTGAAGCGTTCCCACTTGATGACTTTCGCCACCCGCTTCCGGGCGGCGCGCGCCGCATACCATAGGATGAGAAAGAGCCCCCAGAACCCCACCACCGCCGTGGCCGGTGGGGGGAGCGGCATCCACGGCCGCAGCACGCCGGCGACCATGTCGGCATAGTTGACGGTCAAGGCGGTGATGGCGACCGCGCCGATGAGATTGAGAAGTTCCGCCAAGAATCCGCGGCCAAAACCATTGTAACTCATTCCCCAAATTAGAGTTACGATAATTAAGTCGATCCAGTTTGGCCACACGCTCGCTGCGACTCCTCGCCTGTTCAACGGCGTCTGAAGTATACCATATGCCAAACGACAGCGTCAAGGAAGCGCTACCTTTTTTTGCTTCTCGGCAAGGAAGCGCTTTCTAGGGGGATGACACCGATTTACACAAAAATACCGCCCTTAAAATCGGATTACGCGGATACGGCGTTCTATCCGTGTAATCCGTTTTAAGAGCGGGGTCTTCCGCGGGAATCCGTGTAATCTATTTTCTACCGGAGGGTGGCGCGGATCTTGACGATCTTCAACTCCTCCATGACTTCATCCAGCTTGGCGAACATCCGGTCCTGGTTGGCCAGGATCTGATCCAGCTTCGCCTCGATCTTCGCTTCGCGGCCGGTGTCCGAGGTACGGGTGGAACGGGAGGCATCGGCGCTCGGGCTCGTGGAGGTTCGGCCAGCACTGGAGCGACTGGAGGAGGTGGGCGCGTCCTCGTCGGTCGCCGCCCGGCCGATCCCTGCCGACCCCCAGAGAGCGATGCCGCACAGGAGGGCCAGCCAAACCATGCTGCTGATGGATCTCTTCATCACCACGCTCCTTGCCGTATGGAGAACCTGTCGCCGCGCCATCGCGTGTGCAGATTCTCTCAGGGCCGCGGGATGGGAGCGGCCGCCGCCACGGTCCGTTCCTTCTCCTTGGAGAGCGTCACCGTCAGGAAGATGAGGAGGTCCTGCTGCAGGGTCGGCCCGGTGCTGCCGTCGCTCTCTCTATGATTTCTGAACAACAGCCCGACGATGGGAATATCGCCGAGCAGGGGCACCTTCTTGTCCAGGACCACCTTGCTGTCCTTGATCAGCCCGCCGATGGCGATCGTCTGCCCGTCCTGGATCCGGACCTGGGTCTGCACGGTCTGGGTCCCGAAGCGCGGCAGCGAGACCGACTCCGTGCCGCCCACGCTGAAGCTCACCGGCGTGCCGACCGTGGTGATCTCCGGCTTCAGGTCGACGACGATCTCGTTGCTTGGGTTGACGTGCGGCGTCACCGTCAGGATCGTTCCCGTCGTCTTCGTCTGGAACCCGCTCACCGTCGTCTTGCCGGTGGAGGGGTCCACCGAGAAGGTCGGCACCGGATACTCCTCGCCGATGTGGATCTTCGCCTGCTGGTTGTTGAGGACGGCCAGC
>Ga0155207_117_pt1 | contig 10497 bp, 9 predicted proteins | sample RifCSPhighO2_02_FD_106175 | JGI IMG/M metagenome (GOLD analysis project Ga0155207, IMG submission 106175) | Omnitrophica WOR_2 bacterium RIFCSPHIGHO2_02_FULL_67_20
TTCTCGCACCAGTACGTCTTCACAACCCGCGCGCCCAGCTCCGCCGCGATCCGGCAGCTCAGGGCCAGGTAGCGGGCTTCCCGCTTCTCCAGCTCCTCTCCCACGGCCGTCACCGCCATGACGGGAATGTCGTACGGCTCGCAGTCGTTCACCAGCTGCGCAAGATTCTTCAGGGTGGCTTTCTCATGGGCGCTTCCGACGAAGACCGACACCCCAACCGCCGAGGCGTTGAGCCGGAGGATTTCCTCAATGGAGGTCGTGAGCTCCTCGTCGGAAAGATCCTTTTTCGCCATGCTCGTGCAGCCGGAGACTCGCAGGATAATCGGCTTGCTCCCCACGGGGTCGATGGCAGAGCGCAACACACCGCGGGTGCAGAAGATGCCATCCACATACGGCAAGAGCGGCGTGATGGTCTCGCCCGGCCTCTCGAGGCCCCGAGTCGGTCCTTGAAAATAGCCGTGATCGATCGGCATGAAGAAGCACTTGCCGCCCGGCATTAATTGACTGAGCCTGTTGCGCATCCCCCAATCCATGCTGTGCGCCCCCCACATGTTCTCACCGTGCCTGCGTTTCAGGCCTGACGATCAGATACCCCTTGCCGATCAGCCAATGATGAAACTGATACGTCGTATACTTGCAGTCCGTCTTGCAGATTGTCCGCAGGGCCTCATGCGCTTGAGAGCCGTCCTGCTCAGCCTCAAGCTCCAGCTGGATGGGACACTGGATGTCCTTGCAGAATTCCCGTCGCTGGTACTCTCTATATCCGCTCATCGGCATGATTGATCAGGCTACACTCTGGGGCACCGGAGCGTCAAGGAGAAAGAGGCCGGTGCCAGGGGAATTCTGGAATTCTGTGGACAGCATACGGATCTCGCGGAATGAAGTGTGGTAGCTCCCGGAATTCCGCGGATTTTCCTTGCGTCGGCCGCTCGCCCGCCTCGCCATCCGCCAATGGCGGATGGCGGGCGAGGCTCTCACCGGCCTAATGGTAAAACAAAAGAATTGGAGCCGGCGAGTGGAATCGAACCACCGACCCGCTGTTTACGAAACAGCTGCTCTACCTCTGAGCTACGCCGGCACGACACGTAAGGGACGCTATTGTAGCGCGTCCCAGGGAATCGGCGCAACCAGACAAGCGCCCCGCAGCTCGCGTCCGCCTCCTTAACGCGTGCGCCGGTAACGTTTACCCCGGTAACGTTTACCCAGGAAGACGTTTGTCCGGGTAAACGTCACCCGGGAAGACGTCTGGGTGGCGCAGCGGCAGAACCCGTCGCAGCCGACACCCCCCCACTAGCACGTCGGTAGGACGTTCCCCCTGAAGAGAACGAGATCGCTACTAATACAAACGCAGTAAATCCTGTGGCATGATTACAGTGATGTTCGAATGATTACAGTGATGTGTCGTCATCCAAATCACTGGAATCAATTTTGGAATCACTGGAATCGTCACAATTGTTAGTTCGTTTGCTATAGTAGCGTGGGGGAGGAGAGCGACGGGCGCTATCGCTTCGATGAACGGAAGCACGCGTTGAGGAAGGTCAGGATTTCCGGCTGGTCGAGCGCCTGCGAGAGCGCCCATACCCGGCGGCCCGAAGCCGCTCGTGCAGGAGACGAACACCTCGGAAGGTTCGGCGCAGTTCGGCCTCGCTGGGTGCGGCCGCCGGGTGGCGCCGGCGATAGACTTCAAGCAGGTCTCCCGCCTGACCGAGGCGCCGGCTCGGGCTTGAAGGCGGCGGCTGCGGCCGCGTGCCGAAGTAGCGGCGGAGCGCTTCCCGCACCAGCTCGCTCTTCGTCCGATGCTCCTCGGCGGCGACGGCCTGCGCCAGCCGGCTCATGTCCGGTGGAAGCGAAATGGTCCATGTCCGTGTCACCCGCATCAGGGCCTCCAGCATTAGATATTACTTTGTCTTACTTGGTAAGATAGCACATATCCGGCGATGTTTCAAGGCGAGGCCGTATTGCGGCGTTGGAGCGGCCACAGATGGCAGCTGGTGCCCGCGGCCATGCCGGTGAGCGATTACGCGGGCTCCGCCTCAGCGGGCGGGTGGCAGGGCGATGCGCCCGCCCCGGCCAACGGATTTGTGGAGGGCGGGCCGGGGAGCTACACCGGCATGGGTGAAGAACGGAGCTTATTCTAAGCGCCTATAGCGTCGGACGCAACCGCTCGGCTGCTAGGGGTGACCGGTGCGACGTTCCACGCGGGCTGCGACGGGTGACGCGGAGGCGGGGCCCCCATCCGCCCGGAGCCGACGACGGCGATAGTCCGGCGCGGCGAGGACGGATGGGGTGCCGCAGCGGCAGGACCCGTCGCAGCCGACACTCCCCGGCTGCTAGAGCGTGGGAGCGGAGAGGACGGGGCGCTCGGCGGAGACGGCGGGACGGAGCAGCGTCACCGCGATGGTCGTTCCGGCGCCGACGGTGCTGCGCAGCTCCAGCGAGCCGCCGTGGAGCTCGACGTAGCGCTTGGCCAGCGTCAGGCCGATGCCGGCCCCTTCATACGCCCGGTTCAGGCGCCGGTCCACCTGGTAGAACGGCGCGAACACCTTCTCCTGCTCCTCCGGCGGGATGCCGATGCCGGTGTCGGCGATCCGGATCACCACCGCGTCGGGCGAACCGGTCAGCTCGACGTCCACGCGGCCGCCTTCCTTGTTGAACTTGATCGCGTTATCGAGCAGGTGCTCCAGCGCGGCCACGCACCGGCCGCGGTCCGCCTCCAGGGGCAGCGGCCCGTCGGGAACGCGCACCGCAAGCGCGATCGAGCGGGCCGAGGCCTTGGGCGTCATCGCCGCCGTCGCCTGCTGGACCATCTCCTGAGCGGTCATCGCCTGACGGCGCAGGACGATCTCGTGGCCGTGCATGAGGTCGATGAGCTGCTGGAGGAGCCGGTGCAGCCGCTCGTAGGCGCCGATGAGGACGTCCAGCGCGCGATCCTGATCGCTGGAGAGCGGCCCCAGCGTCCCGTCGGCGAGCAGGTAGATCCACTCGCTCATGAGACACAGGGGCGTGTTGATCTCGTGGGAGAGTGCCGCCAGGAACTGGCTCTTGAGGTCGTTGAGCTCGGCCAGCCGCCGGTTGAGTTCCTCGAGCTTCAACGCCCCCTCCCCGGAGGCCCGCAACTGCCGGTTCAGGCTGACACGCTGCTGGCACCGGTAGAGGATCGCCTGGATCTGCACGATGTCGAAGGGCTTGGTGATGAAGTCGCAGGCGCCATACTTCATCGCGTCCACCGCACCCTCCACCGATGGATACGCCGTGATCACGACGATGTTGAGGAGGGGATCCAGGTGCTTGAGCTCCCGGAGCAGCTCAAACCCGCTGAGCTTGGGCATCTTGATGTCGGTGATGACGACGTCGGCGGGGGCTTCCTTGAACTGGGAGAGCGCGTCGAGCCCGTCGACGGCGAGCCGGACGGCGCAGTTCCTCGCCGTCAGGATCTGTCCGAGGAGCTGCCGGACTTTCGGCTCGTCGTCCGCGATGAGAACGTCCAGGGGGGAGGGCATCGCTTAGTCTCGGCCGCCGCGCGCGGCGCGCCGCCGGGAGGGAAGAATGGCGCCGGGTCCCAGACTTGCACTGGGGACGCGCGGCTTTTCAGGCCGCCGCTCTACTACCTGAGCTAACCCGGCGATGGACCGCGTGTCACGTGTAGGAGGGATGGGAATGGGGTGCCCCCGCGCGTCTGGCTGACAGCAAGGCATTATAGGCCGGGGCGCAAAGGAGTGTCAATGCTACCGGAGCCGCGGTGGTGTTTTAATTTGAGGTGATTTCGCAGATTGTGAGATGATTTCGCCGATCGCTCTATCTATCGGCGAAATCGATTCAAAATCTGTGTAATCATCTATAAGGCCGTCAGATTAAGACAGTACCCGACCACCGCCCCCGCCGCGATGAGCGCGCCCGCAGACCGTCTCATGTCCGTCCCCTCCCGCTCATGCCTGTCCAGGCCGCTGATGCCGCCAATCCGACGTACGCCCCCAGAGACACCCAGAGTCCCCGTTCAATGGCGACCCCGATGAGGGACCGGGACGTATCGAGCGCGAGGAGCTTCCAGGCCCCTCCCGCCGCCACCGCCACGCAGACCAGCAACACGCCTCCGGCGACCGCCGGATGCCGGCCCCACCCCGTCAACAGCACGCCGCAGAGGAGTGCGGCGCCCGGCACCAGAAAGACGGCGCCGCTCTTCAGCGCCGCGTGCTGGCGCGTGTTGGTGAGCCGCTCGAGAAGCGCTACCGCCACTCGCGTCTGCTCCTGGCGGACGAGCCAGGGAATCTGGATGCCGCGCACCTGCCACGGAAACTCGGTGGCCTCCGGCAGCGCCGCGGCGATGGTCTCTCCGCCCTGCCTGAGCTGGATGGTCACGCGGCCGATATCATGCGGCCCGCCGCCGGCAAGCGCGGCGAGCTTAGCACCCCGCAGGTCGAGCGTCACCCATGGCAGGAGGAACCCCGCCAGCGAGGCCGCGACGCTGAGCCAGGCCACGATCAGCGCCGCGCGCGGCGCGGCCTGCGGGCGGCGCCGCGGCGATTGTCGCATAGGCACGGGAACACTCGCCACGTTCCTCAACCCCCGGGCACGAGTAAGCGGTGCCATCCCGTGACGGCAAGCTTCAGCCCGATGAGTGCAAGCAGGATCAGCACGAACCGGTGGAAACCGGCGACGGACAGCCGCCGCACCAGCCGTTGCCCGATCCACGCGCCGGCAAACGCGACCGGCGCGAGGCTGACGAGGACCGGTCCCATGGCGGGCGGGATCAAACCCTCCGCGAGATAGACGGGCAACCGCGTCGCGTCCACGATCAGGGCAAGGGCCGCCGAGGTCCCGAGATAGGCCGGCTGCGGCAGGCCGAACGCGAGCAGGCAGACGGCGCGGACGGCGCCGCCGGTGCCGAGCAGCCCCGCGACCACGCCGGAGATGGCGCCGCCGCCCATCAGCGTCAGCGGTGCCGCCGGCAGCCGCAGCCGGCCGGGAAGGAGCAGATCGCCGGCCACATAGAGGAGGAGGAAACCGCCGAAGAGCACCTCGACCGCCGCGGACGGCAGCCGGGCGGCGATGTGCGCGCCGAGGAAGCTGCAGACGACTCCGGTGAGCCCGAACTGCGCCCAGGTGCGCCAGTGGATGTGGCGCCCGAAGAAGAGAAGGCGCGAGCAGGTCCCGAAGAGATGGAAGACGGCGACCACCGCGATCGCGACTTTGGCGTCCAGGAACAGCATCGCCAGCGGCGTGAAGACCGTCGCGGCGCCGAAGCCCGCCATCGCCCCAATCGCCTCGGCCAACCCGGCGCACACCAGGAAAGCCGCCCATGGACCGAAGGCCATCACGCGAAGAGATCGTCGGGGACCGGGCCGGTAGTGCGGGGTGCTGGCCGGGGCGCGCGGACGGAAGGCGGGGAAGCGGCGGCCGGCGGCGGGCCGCCCGGGTCGCCGGAGGAGCGGAGGTGGAGCCACCGGCAGAACTCGCACGCCGCAGCGCTCGGCGGCAGCGCTCCGGCAAGACAGCGGGTCGCCTCCGCGAACACCCGGTAGGCTTCATCCGGATCCGTGTCGACCGTGTGGACCGCCACCCCGAAGGGGAACCCCTGGTGCAGCGCCCCCTCGATCGGGAAGTAGTAGACGACGTGCGCGGTGCGGCTCGTCCGGTGGCCGTTGCGCTCCAGGAGCAGCGTATAGACGTCCATCTGGAACTGGTAGTACGTTTGGGTATAGCTGAGATCGTCCGGCGCCGAGGCCCGCGTTTTGTGGTCCAGCGGAGCCAGCCGGCCGTCGGGCCGGATGACGCAGTCGTCCAGCTTGCCCCAGAGCCTCGCGCGGGTCTCGGGGTCGTTGAAGCCCAGCGTCAGCGGATGCATCGACAGCGTGCCGTCCAGTTTCCCGGCAATGAGCGGCGGCAGGACGCCCTGCTGCCGGTACTGCTCGAAGTACCCCTTGAGGACGCGGTCGATGCCCGACGGCAGCGACGGGAACGGCCCGCGGGGCCGCTCCAGCTTGCGGTTGATGTGCAGCCAGAAACAGCGCGGGCATTCCTGGAAGAGCTTCAACCTGGACGCGGAGAGCTGCGGCATTAAACGAGATTACACGGATTTTGAAATACGATTACACAGATGGTGAGGGCGATGAGCCGCTCGCGCAGTTCGGCCTCGCTCTGGCTCATGCCGCTATTGTACGACAAACAAAAACGGCCTGCCAGCGGCAGGCCGAGCACAGGCAAATGATGAAGTCGCGGGAGCTCGATAAGGCGACCAAAGCGCCCTCAGAAGCTTCGGCAGCTAAGCAACCCTACCGCGCGGACCAGACCGTGAGGCGCCTTTCCCCCACCACCTGTTTCGCCGCCACTGGCGGCTATCGGCCTCTTTGGCCGATTCGCCTTCGGCGAATGAAATAGGTGGTGGGGTGCGCTTCTCCAGCGCTCGCCCCTGCCCGTCCCTCACAGCGCCCCCCGGCAGGCGGGCGCTGTGCCGACACGGCGTAGGCCTTGAGCTTTGCGACCCCGCCTTTCGGCGCCCGCCACACTGCGTTGGCGGGTCCGCCACGCATGGTGGCGGAAGTGTGCCCTTATCGGCTCCCAGATTCAGAAGCTACCACATCTTATGCCTATTTTGCAATGGTCTGTTGTATTTTATAGTACCAGACTTACGTCTGGTATAACGACGGAGGAAAGGCCGCCTCGGCGCGGGCGATGCGTGCTACGCTCGACTCGAGCTCTCCGGAATCCAGGCGGCCTTCCTTATAGGCGTGCCGGAGCGCGGTATGGGCCTCGTGCGCCGCGCGCAGGTCGGAACAGATGAGCAGCAGGTCGTGGCCCGCTTCGGTCGCCCGGACCGCGGCTTCCCCCATTGTCCCCAGCGTCCGCAAGGCGCCCATCTCGAGGTCGTCGGTGAGAATGGGCCCCTGGAATCCCATCCGGGTCCTCAGGAGGTCGTGGATGAGGCGGCGGGAAAAGGTGGCGGGCAGCCGTGCTGGCTCGCCCAGCCCCGGATAGCACGCGTGCGAGGACATCACCATCGCCACCCCGGCGCGGATCGCCGTCTCGAAGGGCGGCAGGTGCACCTCTTCGATCTCCTGCCAATCGAGCGTGATGGTCGGCAGCGTCTTGTGCGGATCGCGAGGGACCGCGCCCAGCCCCGGGAAGTGTTTGGCGCATGCGGCGACGCCGTGCGACTGGAGGCCGCGGATGCGGGCGGCGGAGAGCTGTGCGACGCGGTCGGGGTCCGAGCCGTACGACCGCTCGCCGATCACCGGATCCGAGCCCTCGACGAGGACGTCCACGCACGGCGCGAGGTTGACGCTGACGCCGAGCTGCTTCAGCTCCTCCGCCTCCGCCGTTCCCTGCCGCTCGACCGCCTCGGGCGGCTGCGTCCTCCCCACCGTCAGCGCGTCGGGGAACCGCGTCACCCCGGAGCTGAAGCGAACCGTCCGCCCGCCCTCATGGTCCACCATCACCCAGAGCGGGCGTCCGAGCGAGTCTCGCAGGCGGCGCACGAGGCGCCGGAACTGATCGGGGGCCTCGAAGTTCCGGCTGAAGGCGACGAGGCTCCGCGCATGGGTCCTGCGCAACCCCTCGATGAGGTCCGGGGTCGCCTCGCGACCGGGGAATCCGACGGCGAGCCGCGCGCCGATCAACGCGTCCAGGTCCATCACCACTACTGTACTCCACCCGCGCCCGGAACGGAAGCAACGCCGCTGACCTCTGTGTCTCTGTGGAATTCTGTGTTTCTGTGGTGTCATGCGGACGGCTTGCAGCACTCCGGCCGCGGTGCTATCCTGCTGGCGACATGCCCCGCGGGATTTCGTATCACCGCCTGCCCACCGAACAGCCGCTTCCAGACAGCCGCCGCCTCGATCGCCTCTCGCCGCCGGAGCTCCTGCGGCTGATGAGCCGCCAGGACCGCCGCGCCGTCCGCGCCGTCGAGCGGCAGCACCGCCCCATCGCGCGCGCCATCCGCCTGATCGCAGGCTCACTCCGCCGCGGCGGTCGGCTCGTGCTCGTCGGCGCCGGCACGAGCGGGCGGCTCGGCGTCCTCGAGGCGGCCGAATGCCCGCCCACCTTCTCGACGCCGAGCGCCCTCGTCCGGGCGGTGATGGCCGGCGGCCGGGGTGCGGTCTTCCGTTCGCGCGAAGGCGCCGAAGACGACCGCGGCTCCGGACGGCGCGCCGTGCGGAGCCGCGTCCGCGCCGGCGACGTCGTCGTCGGCATCGCGGCCAGCGGTGTGACCCCGTTTGTCGACGCCGCGCTGAAGGCGTCGGCCGCGCGCGGGGCCCGCACCATCCTGATCACGGGCAACAAGCGCAGCCCGATGCGGGCGACCGTGCGCATTACGCTCGCGACCGGGCCGGAGCTCCTCGCCGGCTCGACCCGGTTGAAGATGGGCACCGCGACGAAACTGGTCCTCAATATGCTGACGCTGGGGACCATGGTCCGGCTCGGCAAGACGTACGGCCATTGGATGGTGGACGTGCGGCCCGCCTCCCGGAAGCTCCAAGCACGGGCGCTGCGCTTGGTCGCACGGCTCGCCCCCTGCTCATCCCGCGCGGCGCGCGAGGCGCTGCGTCGCTCGCGCGGCAGCGTGAAGGCGGCCGTCCTCATCGCGCGCCACGGCCTGACGGTGGCACAGGCGCGCCGACGGTTGGCGCGGGCCGGCGGCTCGCTGCGACTGGCGCTCCAGCGTGGGGTCTGACCCCATGACGCTGGCGCTCGGCTTGATGTCCGGCACTTCGTGCGACGGGATCTCCGCGGCACTCGTGCGGTTTCACGGCCGGTCGCTGCGCGTCCTCGCCGAGCAGACCCAGCCGTACGCCGCCGCCTTCGCGCAGCGGCTCCGACAGGCGGACGAACTGGCGGCACCGGCGCTCTCGGCACTCAACATGACGCTGGGGGAACTCTTCGGCCACGCGGCGCTGAGACTGCTGAAGCGAGCGGGAATCGCCCCGCGCCGCATCGCCGTAATTGGCTCGCACGGCCACACGGTCTACCACGGCCCGCGCGACCGGATACCTTCCACGCTCCAGCTGGGCGAACCGGCGGTCATCGCCGAGCGCACCGGCCTTCCCGTCATCGCGGACTTCCGCATGCGCGATATCGCGGCCGGGGGCGGAGGCGCGCCGCTCCTCCCTGCCTTCGATGAAGCGTTCTTCGGCAATGGGCCGGTCCGGGCGATGCAGAACATCGGCGGCATCGCCAATGTCGCCGTCGTCGGGCGCGGCCTGCGGCCGCTGGCGTTCGACACCGGACCGGGCAACTGCCTCATCGACCTCCTCGCCCAGCAGGCCTCCCGGGGCCGGCTGCGCTTCGATGCCGACGGGCATCTCGCGCGGCGCGGCTGCATCGACCGCCGGGCGGTGGCGCGGCTCTGGCGCCACCCGTACTTCCGCCTCCCGCCGCCAAAATCCACCGGGCGGGAGCTGTTCAATGCGGCCTGGCTGCGCGACATGCTCGGGCCGCGGTACGCCGCAGTACCCGCAGACGCGCTGGCCACCCTCACGTACTTTACGGCCTACGCCATCGCGGAGAGCCTGAAGCGGTTCGCGCCAAAGCCCCCCCGCGAGCTCATCGTCAGCGGCGGCGGCGTCCGCAACCGCACGCTGATGGACCACCTGACGAGTCTCGCGGCCCCGGCCCGGGTCCGCTCCATCGAGCGCTACGGCATTCCGGCGCAGGCGAAGGAGCCGGCGGCCTTCGCCTGGCTGGCCCTGCGGACGCTCCAGGGACGCGTCAACCATCTGCCGCATACGACCGGCGCCCGCCGCGCGCGCATCCTCGGCGCGATGACTCCGCGCGCTCCATGACCACGCATCGCCTCCTCCCGGACAATGGCCGTTCCCTTCGCCCTTCGCCCTTCGCCCTTCGCCTCTTCCATGCACTGGCTTGACTGGTCCATCGTCGGCCTCTTCTGCGCCATCAGCCTCGCCATCGGCCTGCTCCTGCAGCGCACCGCGGGCCGCGACCTCGAATCCTACTTCCTCTCCAACCGTTCGCTGGGCTGGTGGCTCGCCGGCACCTCCATCGTGGCCACCGCCTTCTCGTCGGACACCCCGCTCCTCATCACGGGCATGGTCCGCCGGCGCGGCATCTGGGGCGTGTGGGAGGTCTGGGCGCTGGGCATCAGCACGATGCTGGCGGTGTTCGTCTTCGCCAAGCTCTGGAAGCGCGCGAACGTGATGACGGAGGTGGAGCTCGTCGAGCGGCGCTACAGCGGGCGCGCCGCCGCGTTCCTGCGGGCGTTCAAAGCGGTGTACTGGGGGCTCGGCTACAACTGTTACATCATGGGCGCGTGGCCGGTCACCGGGATGGTGAAGGTGCTGGAGGAGGTGACGGGGCTCGGCCGGGGACAGATGATCGTCGCCTGCGCGCTGCTCGGCACGGTCTACACCTCGCTCTCCGGGTTGTGGGGGGTGGTGCTGACCGACGCGTTCCAGTTCGTCTGGGCGATGGCCGGGGCGGTGATCTTGGCGGTCGCGTCGGTGGGCGCGGTCGGCGGTCTCGCCGCGCTCGCCGAGCGGCTCCGTG
>Ga0155207_127_pt2 | contig 10270 bp, 9 predicted proteins | sample RifCSPhighO2_02_FD_106175 | JGI IMG/M metagenome (GOLD analysis project Ga0155207, IMG submission 106175) | Omnitrophica WOR_2 bacterium RIFCSPHIGHO2_02_FULL_67_20
ACAGACATGTTCGAGTGCCTCCGTCTCTACGCCGGACAACCCCTTTCGCTGGACCGTCTCGTCCGGCAGCTCCTCGACTTCGACTACCGCCGTGCGGACCAGGTCAGCGACCCGGGCGAGTTCGCCCTGCGCGGCGGCATTCTCGACCTCTTCCCGGCCACGTTCGAATCGCCCGTGCGCATGGAGCTCTCCGGCAGCCGGCTGGCCACGATCCGCAGCTTCAACCCGAAGACGCTGGAGACGCTGGACCGCCACGCCATGGTCGTCGTGCTCCCGCGCGGCGTCCACACCCGAGCGTCCATCGACGTGCCCTTCGAGTCCTTCGTGGATCTGCGGGAAGGGGACCATGCGGTGCACCTCGACCACGGCATCGGCCGCTACCTCGGCCGGACGACTCTCGCCGGCAGCCGCGGGCCCCAGGATGCGCTCATCCTCGAGTACGCGGACGGCGACCGGCTCTACGTGCCGATGGACCAGCTCCACCTGGTCCAGAAGTATGCGGCCTTCGGCGGCCGGACCCCGGCGCTCCACACGCTGGGGGGTACAGCCTGGGCGCGGGCCAAGGCGAAGGCCTACGCCGGCGCCTGGACCTACGCCAAGACACTGCTGGACCTCCAGGCCAGGCGGGTGGCGCTGCCCGGGCACGCGTTCTTGCGCGACCATGAGTGGCAGCGGCTCTTCGAGGGCGCCTTCCCGTACCGCGAGACCCCGGACCAGGCGGCCGCCACCGCCGAGGTGAAGCGGGACATGGAGCGGCCGCGCCCGATGGACCGGGTGCTGCTGGGCGACGTCGGCTATGGCAAGACCGAGGTCGCCATCCGGGCCGCGTTCAAGACGGTGATGGACGAGCGGCAGGCGGCGATCCTCGTCCCGACCACCATCCTGGCCTACCAGCACCACCGGACGCTCACCAGACGGCTTCAAGGTTTCCCGGTCCGCGCCGAGATGCTCACCCGCTTTCAGTCCGAGGCCGAGCAGCGCCAGGTTCTCGAGGCGCTGCTCCAGGGACGCTGCGACATCGTCGTGGGGACGCACCGGCTCCTTTCCGGCGATGTCCGCTTCAAGGCGCTGGGCCTCTTGATCGTGGACGAGGAGCAGCGCTTCGGCGTGCAGGACAAGGAGCGGCTCAAGCAGTGGCGCACACAGGTGGACGTGCTGACGCTCTCCGCTACGCCGATTCCCCGGACGCTCTACCTGGCTCTCGTCGGGGCGCGGGACCTCTCGCTCATCGCCACCCCGCCCGAGAACCGGCACCCGGTCGAGACGCACATCGTGGAGGAGGGCGAGGCGGCGATGCGGGAGTGGATCCGGCGGGAGCTTACGCGCGGCGGACAGGTATACATCGTGCACAATCGGGTGCACAATATCTACCAGGTTGCCGGGCGGCTCTCCCACCTCGTGCCGGAGGCCCGCATCGGCGTGGCCCACGGGCAGCTGGCCGAAGCGGAGCTGGAGCAGGTGATGGTGGCCTTTATCGAGGGGCGGCTGGATGTCCTGGTGACGACCACGATCATCGAGTCCGGCATCGACATCCCGAACGCCAATACGCTCATCGTGCGGCAGGCCGAAGCCTTCGGCCTCGCCGACCTGTACCAGCTCCGGGGGCGGGTGGGCCGGTTCGACCGGCGGGCCTACGCCTATCTCGTCCTTTCGAAGGACGCGGTTCTGAGTGCCGCGGCGAGGAAGCGGCTGGAGACCATGGCGGAGCACACCGCACTCGGTTCGGGGTTCAAGATTGCGATGGAGGACCTGAAGATCCGGGGGGCGGGGAACCTGTTGGGGACGGAGCAGTCGGGGCACATCAGCGCCGTCGGGTTCGACCTCTACTGCCGGCTGCTCCGCGAGGCGGTGGCCCGTATTCGAGAGGACGCACCGGCAGGCGCCCCGCAGGCGCCGGGACTGGCGGAGCATCGATGAGAGAAAAATCGCTCAGGGCTCAGGGCTGTGGGCTGAGGGCAATTGCCCCGAGCCCCGAGCCCCGAGCCCAGAGCCAACACGTCGTGCCGACGCTCCTGTTAGCTCTCCTGGTGTTCGGCGTCAGTGGGAGCGTGGGCGCCGACACGGCGAACCGCATCGTCGCCGTCGTCAACGATGATGTCATCACCGAAGCCGACGTGACGTCCCGCGTCAGCGAGCTGCTCGATGCGCAGCCGCCCAACGCGGCCAACGCGCCGGACGCGGCCGACGTCCACCAGGCCATGCTCCGCCATCTCATCGAGCAGCGGCTGATCCTCCAGGAGGCGAAGCGGCTGAACATCACCGTCGAGGCCGATGACATCGACGATCGCCTCGAGAAGACCCGGGAGAAGTTTGACTCCGATGAGGCGTTCACGGCCGCGCTCACCCAATCGGCCTTGACCAGGGAGGGGCTGAAGGAGCAGATCCGCCAGCAGCTCATGGTTGACCGGCTCATCGATGCCACAGTCCGCTCGACCATTTCCGTCAGCCCCCAGGAGGTCGCCAAGGAGCTCGAGCGCCATCCGGAGGTGGCGAAGGCGGGTGACCGGGTGCGCGCCTCGCACATCCTGATCCGGGTGACGGACGCGCGCCCGGAAGCAAAAGCGCGGGCGCTCGCTGAAGACCTCCATCGCCAGCTCAGCCGGGGCGCCGACTTCGCCCAGCTCGCGAAGCGGTATTCCGAAGGCCCCCACGCCGACTCCGGCGGCTCGATGGGGTGGGTGGCGCAGGGCGAGCTGCTTCCGGAGCTCGACCAGGCGCTCTTCAACCTCGAGCCGGGGCAGCTCTCCGATCCCATCAAGACCCGGCTGGGCTTCCATCTCGTGCGCGTCGATGAGCGGCGCACCGCCACCAGCCTCTCCCTCCTGGAGGCCAACACCGCCGTCTACCAGCAGCTGTATGAGTTGAAGTTCAAGGAAGCGCTCCGGCGCTGGCTCGCCGAGCTGCTGCGGAAGGCGTATATCGAGATCATTCCTGAGAAGGGAGCTGAAGGGTGATGGTGCCTCGCCCCCCAGTCGTCGCCGTGACCGCCGGCGACCCGTGCGGGGTCGGGCCGGAAGTCATCCTGAAATCGCTGGTCCGATGGCGTCCGGCCTCCGGGGTCTGCCTCCTCGTCATCGGCGACCACCGCGTCTTTGCGCGCACCGCGCGCCAGCTCCGCCTGCGCCTGCCCCCCTGGCGAGTGTGGAGCCCGGATGACGCGCCGGATGGCCCCGCGCGGCTCTCCTTTCTCGACTGCGGCTCTCCGGGCGCGTTCGTGCCGGGCCGCGCGTCTGCCAGCACCGGCCGGGCGTCGCTGGACTATCTGGACCGGGCGCTGGAGCTCTGGCGCGAGGGCCGTATCCAGGCGCTGGTGACCGCCCCGGTGACGAAGTGGGCCGTCGCGCGCATCCATCCGGGCTTCACCGGCCACACGGAGTACCTGGCCGGGGCGCTGGGCGCGCGCGACGTCGCCATGATGTTCGTCTCAGACCGGCTGCGGGTCGCACTCGTGACGCGCCACATTCCGCTCTTCGCGGTGCCGCGGTCGCTGACGCCGGGCCTGTTGCGCACGACGATCATGCTGACCGCGGACGCGCTGACCGCCTGGTTCGGCATCCACCGGCCTCGGCTGGCGCTCTGCGGCCTGAACCCGCATGCGGGGGAAGGAGCGGCTCGCAGCGAAGAAGCACGGGTCATGCGGCCGGTGCTCCTGGCGCTGCGGCGCGGCGGGCTGCGGTGCGACGGGCCGGTGTCCGCTGACGGGCTCTTTGCGGGCGAGCTCTCGCGCTATGACGCGATCATTTGCGCCTACCACGACCAGGGTCTCATCCCGTTCAAGCTGGCCGTGCGGGACCGCGGCTGCCAGCTGACCGTCGGACTGCCGTTCGCGCGCACGTCGCCCGACCACGGCAGCGCGCTGGACATTGCCGGGCAGGGACGGGCGCATCCCGGCTCGATGCGCTACGCGCTGGACCTTGCGGCGAAACTCACCCTGCGGGAGGCGCACATTCAAAGTGACAGTCACTTTCCAAAGCGGGGAAAGTGACTGTCACTTTCTGAGTGATGCTCACCCCCGCCGAGTTGAAGTCGCTCCTCAAGACCAGCCGCCTTCATCTCACGAAGCGCCTCGGCCAGCACCACCTCATCGACTCCCGCGTCATCGCCAGGATCGTTGAGGCCTGCGAGCCGCTGGACGGAGCGACGGTGGTGGAGATCGGGCCCGGGCTCGGGGCGCTGACCGAGCGGCTGGCCGGGCGGGCGCGCCGCGTCGTCGCCGTGGAGGTGGACCGTGGGATCGCCGCCCTGCTCGAGCTGCGGCTGCGTAAGCTGGGCAACGTCGAAGTCCGGTGCGAGGATATCCTGCAATTCTCGTGGGAGCCGTTTCGCCACGCGATCGCCGTCGGCGCCATCCCGTACCACATCACGTCGCCCATCCTCGCCTCGCTGTGCGACGCGCGCGGCTCCGTCGACCGCGCGGTCCTCGTCATCCAGGACGAGGTGGCGCAGCGCCTAGCCGCGCTACCCGGGACGAAGGCGTACGGCCGCTTGAGCGTCCTCGTGCAGTACGGCTGGGAGGTGGTCCTCGGCCTGAGCGTGTCGCGCGGCGCCTTCTTCCCGCCGCCCGGGGTCGCGTCGCGGTGCGTCGAGCTCTCCCGCCGGGGCCGCCCGGCGGTGGAGGTGGCGGATGAGCCGCTCTTCTTCGAGGTGGTGAAGGCGGCCTTCTCGCAGCGCCGCAAGATGCTGGCCAACGCGCTCGAGACTCTGCCGGAGGAGCGGCGATTGCCGCGCGCGGAGCTTCAGGCGCTGCTCGCCTCGGCCGGCCTGCCGGGATCGGTGCGGGGCGAGACGCTGTCGCTGGAGAAATTTGCGGTGCTGGCCAACGCGCTCGCCGGATGGCCGGTGCGTTGACTTTGACAACATGCCGTGTGACAATGAAGCGTGATAACGCAGATTCGCGGAGAAAGAATACGCTCTCAATGCGGATTTCACAGATAAGGCGTTTTATCTGCGTAATCGTATTTTAAAATCTGTGAAATCACCGGAAGGTTTCTTGGTTAAATGGCGCTCGTCACTCCGGAAGTCATCGCCCAGGTCGCCCGGCTCGCCCGCCTCCGCCTCGAAGGGCCCGACCTGACCCGGTTCACCGAGCAGCTCTCTGAGATTCTTCAGTACGTCCAGCGGCTCCAGGCGGTGGATACGGAGCGGGTGGAGCCGACGACCCACGTGCTGCCGCTCTCGAACGTCCTCCGCAAGGACGAGCCGCGCCCTTCGCTGCCGTCCGACACGGTCATCGCCTTAGCGCCCGCCCAGCGTCCTCCGTTCGTCGCCGTGCCCAAAGTGATCGAGACCTAGAGCGTGTTTCACAACCATCAGCTTGATTGCGCAGATTTCGAGGAGATTTCGCCGATGACGACGTCCATCTGCGGAATCGATCCACAATCTGCGAAATCCATCTTCGGTTTTGAAAGGCGCTCTTAATCCCCGCCATGCCCGTCGGCGACCTCGCCTCCAAGACCATCCACGAACTGCGTCACATGATCCAGGCGGGCACGGTCTCTCCGCCGGAGATTGTGGACGACCTGCTCGCGCGGATCGATCGGCTCAATGATTCGCGACGGATCCATGCGTACCTCGCCGTGGATCCCGAACGGATCCGGCGCCAAGCCGCTGACCTGCCCGCTTCAGCGCGCGCCGGGCAGCTCTACGGCATCCCCATCACGGTGAAGGCCAACATCTGCGTCGCCGGGGAAGAAACGAGCTGTGCCTCCCGCATCCTGGAAGGGTTTCGCCCGCCCTACGACGCCACGGTCATCGAGCGGTTGCGTCGAGCGGGAGCCGTGCTGATTCCGAACGCCAATATGGATGAGTTCGCGTTCGGCTCGTCCACGGAGAATTCCGCCTTCGGGGTCACGAGGAATCCCCGGGCTCAGGACGATCGGGTCCCGGGAGGATCGAGCGGCGGGTCGGCGGCCGCCGTGGCGTCGAATATGGCGATCGCCGCATTGGGAAGCGATACCGGCGGCTCGATTCGCCAGCCGGCGTCGTTTTGCGGCGTGCTCGGGTTGAAGCCCACGTACGGCCGGGTGTCCCGCTACGGGCTGGTCGCCTTTGCGTCCTCGCTGGACCAAATTGGCCCGCTCGCCAAGGACGCGGAGGATGCCGCGATGCTCCTCAACGTGATCGCCGGCCACGACGAGCGGGACTCCACCTCGGCGCCGGTGGAGGTTCCAGACTACGTGGCGGCGCTGCGGAGGCCGTTGAAAGACGTCACCATCGGCCTTCCCGAGATCCCCTCGGAGGGGCTGGATCAGCACGTGCGCGCAGCGGTCGATGGCGCCATCGAGGTCTTCCGGACGCTCGGGGTCAAGACGGTTCCAGTGGAGCTGCCGAACATCGACAAGGCCATCGCCACGTACTATATCATTGCGACGGCCGAGGCGAGCTCCAACCTCGCCCGGTACGACGGCGTCAAGTACGGCTTCCGCGCGGCGAGCGGCGGGTCGCTGACGGACATGTACCTCGACACCCGCACGCAGGGCTTCGGCGCTGAGGCCAAACGGCGCATCCTGCTGGGGACCTACGTCCTCTCGCAGGGCTACTACGAGGCCTATTACCTCAAGGGCATGAAGGTGCGGACGCTGATCAAGCAGGATTTCGACGACGCGTTCACCGCGTGCCACATCGTGCTGATGCCCACCGCGCCGACGCCGGCCTTCCGCCTGAAGGAGAAGCTGGATGACCCGCTGCAGATGTACCTCTCGGACATCTACACGATCTCGGCGAACCTCGCCGGGATCCCGGCGCTCTCGGTGCCCTGCGGGGCCGGGCCGGACGGGCTGCCCATCGGGATGCAATTGCTGGCCGCGCCATTTCAAGAATCGCTGCTGTTTCAGGCGGCGCACGCCTATGAGCAGGCGACCGACTGGCCCAGCCGGCGGCGCAACTGGCGCTCGGGAAACGCCGGATGAGCTACGAACCGGTCATTGGGCTCGAGGTGCATCTCCAGCTCAGCACGTCGACCAAGCTCTTCTGCGGCTGCCTGGCCAAGTACGGCGCCGCCCCGAACAGCCAGACCTGCCCGGTGTGCCTCGGCCTGCCCGGTGTGTTGCCCGTCCTGAATGAGCGGGTGATGGAGTGGGGCATCCGGGTGGCGTTGGCCGTGGACTGCCAGATTGCCCAGACCATGAAGTTTGACCGCAAGCAGTACTTCTATCCCGACCTGCCCAAGAACTACCAGATCTCCCAGTACGACCGGCCGCTCGCCCAACGCGGCCACCTGGACATTGTGGCGGACCATGCGCCCAAGCGGATCGGCATCACGCGCATCCACCTCGAGGAGGACGCCGGCAAACTCCTCCATGAGGCGAGCCAGACCGAGAGCTACGTGGATTTCAACCGGACCGGCGTGCCGCTCCTCGAGATCGTCAGCGAGCCGGACCTGCGCTCGCCCGAGGAAGCCTACCAATACCTCATCGAGCTCAAGGCGATCATCGAGTATCTCGCCGTCTCCACCTGCAACATGGAGGAGGGGAGCCTGCGCTGCGACACGAACGTGTCGCTGCGCAGACCTGGCGCCTCACAGTTCGGCGCGAAGGTCGAGGTCAAGAACCTCAACTCGTTCAAGGCGGTGAAGCAGGCGCTGGCCTACGAGATCCAGCGGCAGGCGGTCGCACTGGACCAGGGGCAGCGCATCAGGCAGGAGACGCGGCTGTGGGACGCAAGAGCGCTGCGGACCGAGCCGATGCGCAGCAAGGAAGGGGCCGCCGACTACCGCTACTTTCCGGAGCCGGATCTGGTCCCGTTTGTGATCGACCGAGCGCTCATCGCGCGCATGAAAGCAACACTGCCCGAGCTGCCCGCGGAGCGCCGGCGGCGCTACCAAGACGCCTACCAGCTGTCCGCCTACGACGCGCAGGTCCTCACCCAGCATGCGGCGCTCGGCGAGCTCTTCGAGGGTGCGCTGCGCTGCGGCGCGCCGCCGAAGCCGGCGGCCAACTGGATCATGGGCGACTACCTGGCGCATCTCAACGCGAAGAACCGCGAGCCGGAGTCCGAGAAACTTCGCCCCGAATGGCTCGCGCATCTGATACAATTGGTGGACGACGGCACCATTTCCGGCAAGATGGCCAAGGACCTCTTCGTCCAGACGCTGGAGCGCGGGGAGGATCCGCGGCGGCTCGTCGAAGAGGGCGGGCTCAAGCAGATTGTCGATGCCGCGGCGCTGGAGCCCATCGCCGATGAGGTCCTGCGCAAGAACCAGCGGTCGGTGGAGGATTACCTGAAAGGCAAGACGACCGCCTTCACGCACCTCATGGGGCAGGCGATGAAGCTCTCGAAGGGCAAGGCCAATCCCCAGCAGATGGCCGCACTGCTCAAACGGAAACTCGAACAGGTCCCATCCTGAGACGGCACACGGAGGGTCTTCCATGAAGCGGCGGTTCTGGGTCATCGCGGCCATTGCGGCGATCGGGCTTGTGGCGGGACAGACGCACACGCAGGGCGCCAAGGAGGCTGCCGCCCCGAATGGCAACGAGGAGCTGTACAAGGAGCTGGAGCTCTTTGAGCACGCCCTCTCCATCGTCCGCTCGGACTACGTGGAGGAGCCGAAGGCCAAGGAGCTCATCTACGGCGCGCTCAAGGGGATGCTGGCGACGCTCGACCCGTACAGCCAGTTCATGGACCCGGACAGCTACAACGAGCTCAAGGTGGACACCGAGGGCGAGTTCGGCGGGCTGGGCATCGAGATCACGATCAAGGATGACCTGTTGACCGTCATCTCGCCCATCGAGGGCACCCCCGCCGCCAACGCGGGCGTCATGCCCGGCGACCGCATCGTGAAGATCGACGGCGAGCTGACGCGCGGCATCACGCTGATCGAGGCGGTCAAGAAGCTGCGGGGCAAGCCGAAGACCAGCGTCACGCTCACGATTTTCCGCGAAGGGGACACCGAGCTGAAAGAGGTGGCGCTGGAGCGGGCGATCATCACCATCGAGAGCGTCCGGGAAGCATCGCTCCTGGAGGACAAGATCGGCTACATCCGACTCTCCGATTTCCGGGAGAAGACGACGAATGACCTGGAGGCGGTCGTGAAGCGGCTGAAGGGGGAGGGGATGGACAGCGTCATCTTCGACCTGCGCAACAACCCCGGCGGGCTGCTCGACGTCGCCGTGTCGGTCTCGGAGCTGTTCCTCCAGCGCAACCAGCTCATCGTGTCGACCAAGGGGCGGCTGCGCAACCAGAACCAGGAGATGCACTCGCGGACCACCGGCCTCGTGAACGATCTGCCGATGGTCGTGCTGATCAACGAGGGGTCGGCGTCCGCCTCGGAGATCGTCGCCGGCGCGATCCAGGACCACCACCGCGGCATCGTGATGGGGACCAAGTCGCACGGCAAGGCGTCCGTCCAGACGATCTTCCCGCTCAAGGACGGCAGCGCCCTGCGCCTGACGACGAGCAAGTACTTCACGCCCAGCGGCCGGTCCATCCACGGCCAGGGCATCATGCCCGACGTGGAGGTGCCGTTCGAGCGGCCGCCGGAGGACAAGCCAAAGGAAAAGGACAAGGGGGGCTCGAACTCCGGGCCGCAGCTGTTCGACCAGATCGAGGCCGGACAGGACCCGAACGCCAAGCCGTCCGCCTCCCTCATTGAGCGCAAGCGAGCCGACAACCAGCTCGCGCGGGCGCTGGACCTCCTCAAGGGCATCAAGGTCTACCAGGCGGAGCCAAAGCAGGAGCACGCGTCGCGATAAGATGATTTCGCGATGAAGATCGTCGGGATCGAAACCTCGTGCGATGAAACGGCGATCGGCATCGTGGAAGACGGCCGGCGCGTCCTCGGCAACGCGGTGGCGTCCAGCCTGAAGCTCCATGAGCCCTACGGCGGCGTGATTCCCGAAATCGCGGCGCGCATGCACGTCGAGACGGTCTGGGACGTGCTGGCGCGCGCCTTGGAAGAGGGCGGCTGTGCCCCCGCGGCGCTCGACGCCGTCGCCGTCACGCAGGGCCCTGGGTTGCCGGGCGCCTTGCTCATCGGCCTCGCGTTCGCGAAGGGGCTCGCGCTCTCGCTGGACCGCCCATTGATCCCCGTGGACCACCTCGCCGCCCATCTCTATGCAGGGGAGATGTCCGACCCCGCAATCGAGCCTCCCTACATCGGCCTCGTCGTCTCCGGCGGCCACACGCTCCTGTGCGTGGCGCACGCCGATTGCCGCTTCGAGCTGCTGGGCGAGACGAAGGACGACGCGGTCGGCGAGGCGTTCGATAAAGTGGCAAAGTTACTGGGCCTCGGCTATCCCGGCGGTCCGGCTATCGACCGTCTCTCGGATGAGGC